>ERZ1292623.202-Hain-H51-01um-R1-202-length-67196-cov-19_pt1 | contig 67196 bp, 76 predicted proteins | sample MGYA00564398_ERZ1292623 | MGnify/ENA primary metagenome ERZ1292623 (study PRJEB36523, sample SAMEA6512633) | groundwater metagenome | collected 2019-01-07 | study: AquaDiva: Metagenomics assemblies of 32 groundwater samples
GACCTGAATTGCACAGATGCCTCAAGGTTATGAGCCTTGCGAGGTACTACTCCTCCACCCCAGCGTTGACTATACTAACTAATTTCTCCTTGTTTTTCAATGATTCAAAATATCGCTCTCGTTTCATGGCACTGGAACGACTTGGTGATAAGTAGGTATCAGTGGGATTAGAGATACCCAAACTCCTGAAACACCTGGGCGTAGAGTTCAAGTACGCGCTTCGCCTCGTCTTGTGAGAGATTGAGAGGGTTATCTGTCCGCTCTAAACTCTCGCGAACGGCATGTGCCTCACGCGCTTCGGGAAGAGTTCTGAAATCACTCGGTTCAATCCGCGCCATCCTGTCCTCGAGTGGTGCACCATTGTGCACTATGCGGTCAACAATTTCTACCAACACCAAATCAGCGCGCACAATAGCAAGTTTCCAGTCATCTGGAATCTCTGATTGGGTAAGTTGTCTAATCTTCTCCCACTCTGCCTCTCCGGGCATTTGCGACTCGGCAACCATGTTAATTGATACATATTTTTTTGCATCTTCTTTAGAAAGCTCTCTAATTCGAACTACGCAGAAAACGATACCGGCGAATGAAAAAACAGCTACCCATTGGAACAGAAACTCAATTTTATCGAGTATGGTATGCCCCGCATCAAAGAGACTCCCGAGAGGTAGTTTCGAATACACTTTTGATACTTGGTCAAACGGCGGTGTGGTAAAAATCTGAAGCATGGAATTTCATTTTACGCTCTCTCGCCATGAAGCGCGAATTCAAAACGTTCTCCGATTTCAAAAAGTTTCTCCTCGCTCCACGCTGGACCCATCATTTGGAGACCGAGTGGGAGCACTTTCTCCTCCCGGACAACTGTACCAGATGGAATAGAAATTGCGGGGTGCCCCGTTAAGTTTGCGGCCACGGTAAAAATATCACTCAAGTACATTTGTACCGGATCGTGTGATTTCTCACCAAGTTTAAAGGCGGGCGTCGGAGAAGTGGGCATGAGTACGGCATCCACTTCTTTATACACATTCTCGAAGTCAATACGAATATGGCGCCGTAAACCTTCAGCTTTCGTATAATAGGCGTCGTAATATCCCGCAGAAAGAATATACGTCCCGAGTAAAATCCTTCTTCTCACTTCCGCCCCAAAACCTCTTCCACGGGAGTGTTCATAGTGCTCAAGGAGGGTCCGTGAAGGCGCCGCGCTCCCGTATCGGACGGCGTCAAAACGAGAAAGGTTTGATGACGCTTCTGCGGGCATCACAATGTAGTAGACAGGAAGAGCGTATTTGAGGGACGGTAATTCGATCGGTCGAATGGTATAGCCAAGATTTTTCAATACTCCAATGGAAGTGTTGAAATTATCAAGAACATCCTGGTCAACACCTTCAGTTAAAAATTGCTCCGGAACTCCGAGTGTGCGATTTTCTCGAGCGTGTTCTTTCTTTGGTGGTGCCGATACACTCGTAGAATCGCGCGGATCGCTGCCGCGGATCACATCATAGATAATACGCGCATCGGAAACAGTTTTTGTTATGGGGCCGATTTGGTCGAAGGATGATGCCATGGCAATAAGACCGTAACGCGAAACCGCTCCATAGGTTGGCTTTAACCCCACGACCCCAGAAAACGCCGCGGGTTGACGCACCGACCCACCAGTATCACTGCCGAGCGCTCCGGGAGCAAGGTGCGCGGCTACCGCCGCCGCAGAACCGCCGGAGGATCCACCAGGGACACGTTCGGGGTCATGGGGGTTTTTGGTGGACCCGAATCGCGAGTGCTCTGTCGAGCCACCCATTGCAAACTCGTCCATATTGGTGCGCCCAAGAAATACAGCGCCCGCTTCGCGGAGTTTCCCGATAACCGTTGCATCGTAGGCGGCAGTGTAGTTCGAAAGAATCTGCGATGCTGCCGAGCACTGCTTGCCTCGAATCAGTATGTTGTCCTTGATTGCAAGCGGAATGCCGTGGAGCGGTGAAAGTCTCTGTCCGTCAGTATCTATGTCGCGCGCGCGCGCCTCCTGAAGTGCGTCTGAAAAAACCTCAAGGTAAACATTGAGAGTTTTATTTTGTGCTTCTGTCTTCTCAAGGTATGCCTGGGTGAGTTCTACTGATGAAATCTTTTTCTTCCGGAGAAGTTCCCCAGAATGAGCTATCGTCATTCCTTCAAGATCTATCCCCATATCAGTCTCGTTCGCCGATAATCTTTTTCACCTTGACCCAATCGCGATCCCGCTCTGGAACTCCTTCAAGAAGCATCTCGGTATGTATCCCCGGTTCCTCTCGATCGTTATCATCCCGAAATATGTTCACTCGCTCGCGGACGGCCTCCGTACCTTGGCCCTCGAACTCGAGGCTCGCGGATTTTATAGCGGAAATATACTCGAGGATTGAGTTTAAATCCTTCGACAGACTCTTGAGTTCGTCGTCCGTCATTGCGAGCCGTGCGAGCGCTGAAAGTTTTCGTATCTCTTCTGTATCCATAGTGCCGTGGAAACGGATAAATCTATTCTATCATTTTTAGGAATGCCCTCTCGTCTAAAATCTTGACGCCAAGCGCTTCAGCTCTCTCTTTCTTTTCACCAGCATTTTCACCGAGGACGAGATAATCAGTTTTTTTAGAGACCGATTCACTTATATTGCCACCACGCACGCGTATCTTCCCCTTCGCTTCCTGCCTCCCCAAACGCGAGAGCACTCCGGTTAGTACAAAGGTACGGCCGGAAAGATTCTGAATGGAATGGGAAGTCTCTATGTTTTTTATGCGAACACCCGAGCGCGTGAGATGCAGAAGAAACGCCTGATTCCGTGGCTCACGAAACCAGGTGTATATACTCTCGGAAACTTTGGATCCTACATCTGGAATTTCTTCAAGCTCTTCTCGGGAAAGTGCACGCATCGCGACCCCAAGTTTTTCCGGTGTCGAAACAGCTTTTCCGGAAAGCCGTTTCGCGAGAAGCGCACTCGTTTCTTCGCCGACATGAAGAATACCAATGGCATAGAAAAAGCGCGAGAGTGTTGCCGTGCGTTTTGTTTTAATTTCTTTGATGATATTCTCCGCGCTTTTCTCGCCAAAGCGAGAGAGGAGAGCGATGTCATCCTTTGAGAGTGTAAAGAGATCGGCGGCATCAGAGATGAGACCTTCGTCAAGAAAACGATCGATAATTTTTGGACCCAGTCCTTCAATGTTAAACGCCCCTCGAGAGACAAAATGGTAGATCGCCTCGCGCACCCGCGCTCCACAGAACTTACTGGAACACCGGTACGCGACCCCGTCGCGGACAACTTCAGAGCCGTCGGCAGGGCAACGTTTTGGCATGTGGAACGTTTTCTCTTTTCCTGTGCGGAGATCCACAAGAACGCTTGTCACCTTCGGGATAACATCCCCCGCGCGTTCCACGATGACCGTATCACCGATTTTGAGCCCCAACCGCTCGATTTCGTCCGCGTTGTGAAGCGTCGCGTGGGTAATCGTAATGCCTCCGAGGGATACGGGCCGCAATTTCGCGACCGGCGTCAGCGTCCCCGTCCTTCCTACTCCTACCATAATGTCCTCCACCACGGTCGTCGCCTCGCGCGCAGAGAACTTGTACGCAAGCGCCGCGCGCGGCGCTTTTCCCACCTCTCCCGCTTCCTGGAAATGTGCGTTGTCGTCAAGAATGATGACGATGCCATCTATTTCAAGTGGGAGTTTTTCGCGACGCTCCTCCCAAAAATTCCGGAATACTATCGCTTCGTCGAGCGAATGGACAAGCCGTGATTCCGGACTCGTCTTAAATCCGAGCGCCCGCAGATACTCATGCTCTTCCTGGTGATTCTCTGCGTCAAATCCTTCCACGATATCGTACGCGATGGCATCCAGGCGGCGGCTCCGGGTAATACTCGGGTCAAGTTGGCGGAGCGATCCGGCCGCCAAATTCCGCGTATTCGCATAAACGGCCGCCCCCTCACGTTGCAGCAGTGCATTGATCCGGGAAAATTCGTCTCGGGTGAGAAACACTTCACCGCGCACGATGAGTCGTTTTGGTGCCGTGGCATCCCCGACAGTTTCGAGCGAGAGAGGAATCGCCTCGATCGTTTTCAGGTTCTGCGTGATATCTTCCCCCACGAAGCCATCGCCGCGGGTTGACCCTTCGATGAAAACACCGTCTTCATAGATAAGCTCAATCGCAAGGCCGTCGATTTTCAGCTCGCAGTAAAACGTTTCGGGAATGTCCCGTTTCAGATATTTAGAGAGGCGCGCGAACCACTCGCGGACATCTTCTTCAGTATGCGCGTCGGCAAGCGAAAGCATGGGCGACGAATGCTGCACTTTTTTGAATTTAGGCAAGGGCTCGCCGCCCACACGCTGGGTGGGAGAATCCGAAGCGAGAAATTCCGGATACTCGTCTTCTAGCTTCGCGAGCTCCGCTTTCAGCGAGTCAAGCGCGGCGTCGGATATTTCCGGCTTATCGAGAACGTGATAGAGATACCGGTGGCGGTTGATGGCGCGCGTCAGATACTCAATACGTTTTTTCGCCTCCTGTTTTGTCATACAGCACTGCACAACCACCCCCCTGAAAAAATCATTTTTCGCATTGGCTTATGGTAGCACCTGGAAAGCCACTTGGAAGCTTCGCTTCCAAGTGGCTGGGCAGAAGGCGCTTCAGGGGAGATTGCCGTAGGTATATTCGGATATACGCTCCGTGCGCTGTGATCCAATCGCCGGCCCGCTTTTTCCACGAGATTCGATTTCCGTCCAGTGGTTTTCCCCGACAATTTTCTTTGAAATAGTAACTTCAATCAAGGGATCGCTGATCGTGAATGAATATGTACAGATCCGAACTCCGGAAGGTGCCGTACACGCGCCTCCCTCGAGACTGACGGCGCGAGAGGCGTCGAGGCACACAACCGCCGATGCCGGGGTGCTTGCCGGTTCCGCTGTCCCGCTGTCGGTCGGCTCGGGGAATGCCGCGAGGGCGATATCATGATAGAGCGCGCACTCGACTCCCGCATCGGCATTATACAGCGCTACAGTTGAACGCTTCATGATGCCGGAAATTTGAAACCCGCGGGTTGAGAACGAGAGAATGCCGACCGTCAGCACGAGCACGGCCCCGGCGACGAGCGAGGCCATCAGCACTGTAAATCCGCCCGAATAGACTGGGTGCATACCGGCTATGAGCCCGTGAGATTAAAGAGGGTTTCTTTCACTTCGAGCTTTTTCGGCAGATCTTTGTCCATCCATGTCATGGTGACGGTAACGGCAACTTCGTTGCCGGTTACTTGCTCGACGCGGACGCGGCGTCTGAAAATCGAGGGTTGCCACGGTGGCGATTGATGGTATCCGTACTTGCTCTCGCTTACGGGACTGCTGAGATAGTACAGGAGATCGCAATCGGTACCGATGCATTCTTCAATTGCTCCCGGAAAACTGCCGGTAGTAATGGAGTATGACCCCGCGAAAATGTTGATTTTGCACCCGTTCGCGTTGACACCGCCGCCGCACGGCGGCAAAAACCCGTCGGTCCACTCCGCTCCGGAGAGAAGGTTGGAATCACGGCGGTTACGGACAAATTCCATTGCTTCTTCCGCCAAAAACTTCGCTGTGATGGCGTTTTTCGAATAGACGGACGTCGTAATGCCGCGAGTCGCGAGAAAGAGCGCCGGAAGAAGCGCGGTGACGAGGATCGAGACCGCGACCAGCATCTCGACTAGGGTGAATCCTTTTTGCAAATGATGAAAAGTATGCCCGTTCATATTCTCTGGCATCAGCAACTGATGCCGGAAATTCCATCCGGCGACGTAGGGTCGTGGGGAGTGTAAGAAACGTAGTCGGACGGATACCCTTGGAAGTCGGAGATGTCATAGGAAATGCCCTCGACATCAACCCGATAAATCCCGGCCTGGTCTGCAATGTAGAGAAATCCGTCCCGCCCGAACGTCATTGAGACTTCCCCCGAAAAATTGGATACGTCGGCATTTGCGAATATTTCATCAAAATCAACTCCTCTGATTAGCGGAAGCGGAATAGCCCATCGGGGGAGGGGGTCTTCGGGGGTGGTTTTATACCTAAAAGTCTGCAATCTTATATCGCCGTAGTTGCACCCTGAGGATGAGCACCCCAGATAATATGCCAGGCCCGAAACATCATAGGCGGATGCAATAAACCGTGGCAAGTTGTAGTACTGGAGGGAGTACATATCGAAACCATGAGCATAAGTGAGTATTCCGGTTGCAAAGTTAAGCCATCTCACCTCACTTCCGGCGCCCGCACTGCAATACACACGGTCTATCGACGGATCCACCGCTACAGTATGATAATAATAACAAAATCCATCGTATTCTTCCGGCACCGTCGCCACATTAGTTGACACCCCTGTTGCTTCATCGATCCTGTAAAGGTCTGATTGTGCGGGGCCAGGGCCGAACCTGACCGCATACAGAGACCCGCCCGATCGGACAATCTCGCTTGCGGCGCCCGGAAACGTCGAGCGGCAACTGCTTACCTCTCCCGTAGCGACATCTAAATTGCAGAGACTGTTCATCGAATTGTCCTCGGTGTACGTGTGAAGAAGCATCGGGGAGCCGTCGCAGACCGCACCCCACGATGGGGAACCCGAACCAAGTCCGGCGATCGTCCGCTGGGAAACCGTGGTCTGGAGATCGAAGGTGGAATCAAGCTGGCTCTTCCCGGGGAGCTGTGCAACGCCGCCGAGGACGATCGTGACTCTCGGCTGGGCGGTGGCGGAGCCGGCGGTCAGCCAGAAAGTGAGGTTCTTGATCTTGAGGTTGGGGGCGGTGATGGGGCGGAACGACACTCCGTTGTCAGAGGACATCTCGACCTGCTCGCCGTTGCGCCGGTAGACAATGCGCTCGCCTTCCTCCGAGAGGAACGAGAATCGGCTCGGGGTGCCGAGATCCCGGGCATACTCGCTCCCCGCGCGGATGCTCCGCGCCATGGTCTCAAGTGCCACGCCCACATTCGCGATTGCCGTGCCCTGAAGCTGGGTCTTCCGGAAGGAATCGTTCGCGACGACAGCGGCGCCGACCGAGATTACGATGACGGCAGAGAACACGCCGACCGCGACCAGCATCTCGACTAGGGTCAGCCCTCGGGCGTAGACCCTACGGGCGAGCCCTCGGGTGGTGGTGCTTGGTGAAGCTTCCATGCTCATAGTTTAATTGCTGAAGGGTTATTAATACAAGAGGGTGAGTGAATAACTGATACTAAAACTACTCGACCGCTATCTGCCCGGAACTCCAAATCTCGATAGCCTTCGTTCCAGACGGCCCGGCGAGCGTAATTATGACGCGCTCTACCTCCTCAATCGATGGAGGGGGAGAACCCGCGTAGCGCGCGAAGATTATGGGCTCAATGGCGGGACGTTTGTAGAGGACGGTAAACTCCTCGATTTCCTGCAAGGTATCATCTGTAACTCCCTGGATAGACAGTGGCGGGGTGACAAGGACTCTTTTGACGACGACATCGTCATCGTCAGGTGGTGGCGGCCCCGGCGGATCATACTCCCCGTTCTGGTCCGGGTCCGAATCGGCGAAAAAAATAATCTCATCCGCGTCGGCCGTGTAGTAAATGCCGAAATCGGAGAATTGATTTGCTGTTGCCTCTCGGCCGGAGAGCGAGTATGTCTGCGCTTCGCGGGCGGTCTGCGCGATATCGTTCACCAGAAGTTCAAGCAATTTTTGTTCCGAAAACGAGAGATAGTTGACGAGCACCACAAAAAGCATGATGAACGTGATGGACAGGACGACGAGGAGCTCGACTAGGGTAAAACCCTGGCTCGGCAACTTTTCGGCGAGAGCGTGATGAACGGAGCGTTTCTGTGTCATGAAAGAATAAGTAGTGGTATTCGAACGAAGAATTCTATCAACGCGCCGAGAATGAGAAACGGCGCGAAAGGAACCTCGCTCTTCAGTGTAAAGGAAGTTTTGCCAAGGAACAAGAGAATGAGGGAGACTGCGCCACCGATCATGAAAGCGAGGACGAGCGCGTCGAGACCGGCGCGGAGCCCAAGGAGGAATCCGATGCCCGCCGCGAGCTTTGCGTCGCCGAGCCCCATCCACCTGCCACCCGAGAAATACCACACTGCGGCAAAGCCGAGGAAAAAGAAGAGGCCAGCAAGAAAATCAAGAGAGAGAGAACCTGTTGTCATAAAACGGACGGTGAACGCGAGCACCACAAATAAATACACGAAGAGATTGGGAATGATTTTGTGCCGGAGATCATATGCTGATATGAGAATGAAAAGATATAAAATCACGAGGTAAAAAAGTGCGCGCACAATCTCTCCCCATGACGACGAGAGTCCCAGTGGAAGAAATTTCCACGCGACAAGTGCCGTGAGCACCCCTGCGGCAAGTTCAATGAAGGGGTACTGCCACGAGAGATGCGACTTACAGGAACGGCAGCGAGCGCGTGAGAATATAAAACTCGCGAGTGGAATGAGGTCGCGGGAAGAGAGCTTCATTCCACACGAGAGACACCGCGACCTCCCGCCCACGGAAACCCCTGTATGAAAACGGTAGATGATGACATTCAAAAAACTCCCGATGATTGTCCCGAACACAAACGCCAATAGTATGAGAATGATTGTCATTATAGTAATAGTATGAGAATGATTGTCAGTATAGTAATAGTATGGGAACAGTTGTCAGTATACTGAGAGACCAATTGGACCACATGTACAAATCCAGTTTGCTCATCCTTGTCAAGGGGAACCCTTGACAATTTGGGTAAGTTCGCCACTTTTGCTTAAGTTTACCCAGTCATCTAGATAATTTTTGAAATCAGTCATTGAGTTAAAATACTTTGGGAATGTTGCTTTGGTGAGAATTGATGCCTGTGGTCGTTCGCTACCCATGTAATCAAGATAACTTGAATATTCATATGACTCAAGGTGACCTTCCTTCCGTGTGCTACCAACACGCATATGATCTTTCCAATTCCTGTCGATAAGTTCAAGTGGGTTGAGGTGGGTATACACAAAGAGATGTCGGAGATGGACGTCTCTTGTAACGTGTGTTGCCTTAAAAGGTTTGGAAAAAAGAGGGCCGGAACGTTGGTATTTTTTATTAAAATACATCGAATAGGCTGTCCCGAGTTTGAGCATAAAGGTACTGATGCCTCCCTGCTTTTTCTCTCTAATCAACAAGTGAAAGTGATTCGGCATTAGGCAGTATGCACCAATATCCACAAGTGTGCTCGTGCGAGGCATAACAAATAGTTCCAGTCGCCGCTTGTGTCGGAAATCACTTAGCTGTAGCGTGTTGGAGCTGTTCGCAACGTAGAGGAGTGCCATAAAGCGTTCGTAATCATGCCCGGACATAAAAATCTTTCGCTTCTCAACACCACGGTTGTAGACGTGATAAAACTCATCCTCTGAAAAAGAAAACTGTCTCTCCATACGTAATCGGCGTGTTATCAGCGTATAGTACACAGTTTCACTGTCAAGGGGAACCCTTGACAGTGGTGCACTCGCTACGCTCCGAGCACAATTAATCTGACTGAAAATTTAATTATCGGAGATTCCCCGAGGTCGGACCTCGGGGTTTACCATGGGTAGGGATAGCCCGGATATCAAAAACCCGCCTCTCGGCGGGTTTTTGATTCTCATTGACCGAGGGTCTAGAGACAAGCAGTGCCAGTGAGTGCGGCAGCTTGTTGCTGTGATTTCCCGTTACTGTCAACACACCAGTGTTGAGCGGGGTCGGTACGAAGTGGCATTGAGACTGCCCATGATCCAGAGGGTGTTCCGGTAGTCACACACATTCCGTTGTCCATGGCTGTAGCTCCAGATCCACCACTACTCGCAGCTCCCGCAGCCGTAATCGCTTGCGTAACTGGCGTTTGGGCAAAAAGCGTGTTCACAGTTGCGGCGCATGCGAGAAGAGCGAAGGGCGCACTGCCATAGCTTTGGTTTCCTGCACCGTCATAGTAAAGTTCGGCGGCGGCTCGAATGCCAGAAAGGTTCGCCTTAATTGCCGCATCTTGCGCTCGTCCTCGGGCTGTGTTCAGCGATGCCAATACGATTGCCGAGAGGATGCCAATGATGGCGATAACCACCAAGAGTTCAATTAACGTAAAACCTCGTGTTCGATTGGTTAGAATAGACATAGTTTCTAATGAGTTAGTTGTTATCGACCTTATTTTTTAATGCTTGCTCACCGCCCCGCCTCACCTATCTTCATTCTTCCATGGGGGCGGTGAGCGGAAAAGCACCTGTAACGCTATTATAGTATGCTGTAAGGCCAAAACACGCAACCCTTGTGGATAACTGAACTGGAAACCCTTTGAGTGGTCCTCATTGAATGGAGGAAGAAATGTTATAGATCGGCCCGATAACGGATATGAGAAGTACGCCGATACCAAGTCCAAGCACGATGATGAGGACCGGCTCTATCAAGGTGACGATGGATTCAACGGCGGTCTCGACCTCCCGCTTGTAAAACCTGGCAAGTGTCGAGAGAACGGACCCGATATGCCCAGTTTCTTCGCCAACATGAATCATCTGAATCATAATCCGAGGAATGTCGTTGTAGCCCGAAAGTGCCTCCGAGAGAGCCTTCCCGCCCCGCACTTTTTCACCCGCGTCGTGGAGAATGTTTTTATACATATCGTTCCCGACGACATCTCCGGTAATTTGAATGGCTCGAATCATAGAAACCCCGCTCGTAATCAGAGCATCCAGGTTATCCGAAATACGGGCAAGGTAAAATTTCCGATAGAGGGTGCCAATGTACGGAACAGAGAGTTTATAACGCGCGAGCTTGAGCCTCCCCTGGTCCGTTAGAGTGTAACGCCAGAGGAGAAGACTCGCCACAACGACTCCGATAAGGAGAAAAATACCGTAGCTGACGAAAAAGGAAGAAACACCTATGACAACGCGCGTATAGAACGGTATCTCCCCGCCCACATCAAGGAGAATTTCCGAGAGTTTGGGAATAACAAAAGTGAGCATCAAAATCATGACGCCAGCAAATGCCAGAAAAATAAAAGCGGGATAAATGAGGGCCTGTTTTGTTTTTGATACGAGTTCATACTGCCGCTCAAGGTAGTCCGCGAGGTAGGAGAAAATTTCCGAGAGCGTTCCCGACTCCTCGCCGGAGCGAACCATGGCAACGTAGAACTCCGAAAATACCGCCGGATGCCGCGCGAGCGAAGCGGAAATTGGGTTTCCCCCTTGAATATCATCAACGACCTTCCGGAGTGTTCGGCGCAAGACTTCGGACTCGGACTCGGCGGCGAGAAGCTTAAAAGAATTGAGCACCGGAACCTTTGCTTCAAAAAGCGTGGAAATCTGCCGTGAGAGAATGACGACCTCGTGCATCTTGACGCGCTCAAAAATGCCGATTGACATGAACGATTTACGCTCCGCGGAAACAAGATCAATAACGACCAATTCCTTCCGTTGGAGCGCGCTGATTGCCAAATCACGGTTCTGCGCCTCTATGGTCCCTACATCGCGGGATCCGTCCGGTCGTACAGCTTGATACTTGAAAAGCATAAAAAAATGCGCGGCTAAATCATCTTCTCGAGAGCTTGAGGGTTCATGGAGTGAATCAGTGCGGTCTCGAGCGCAATTTCCCCGCGAACAACGAGGTCAGCAAGGGAGTGATTCATATCAAGCATACCCTCCTGCCGCCCGGTTTCGATGACGATATTGATTTCATTCGTCTTCCCCGTGCGAATAAGGTTCGCCGTTGCCACAGTATTCAGAAGCACCTCATAGGCAGGCACAACACCGCCTTCTATCCGCGGTATCAGACGCTGGGAAAAAATCCCGAGGAGCGTATTTGAGAGCTGGACCCGTACCTGGTTTTGCTGGTGCGACGGGAAAGAGTCAATGATACGGTCGATGGTCTGCGAGGCGTTATTGGTGTGGAGGGTTGAAAGAATCAAGTGTCCAGTTTCCGCGGCAGTGACCGCTGTCGAAATAGTTTCCGGATCGCGCATTTCGCCGATCATTGCCACATTGATATCCTGTCGGAACATTGAGCGGAGTGCGGTGTGGAAATCTTTGCTGTCGTAAGGTATTTCGCGCTGATCGATAATCGACTTTTCCTCCTTAAAGAGATACTCAATCGGGTCCTCGATCGTGAGAATGTGTTCGGCGCGTTCTTTATTGATAATGTCAACCATCGCGGCGAGCGTGGTTGATTTGCCCTGGCCAACAGGACCCACCACGAGGAAAAATCCCTGCTTCTTCTTTGTGAACTCGCGGAGAATATCCGGCAGCTTGAGTTCCTCAAGCGTGCGGATTTTCGCGGGAATAAGGCGGAGTGCGACGCCGACGAATCCGCGCTGAAAAAAAGCATTCCCACGGAAACGAACGCCGGATTTCGTTGAGTATGAAAAATCGAGCTCCTTCGTCTCGAGAAATTGCTTCTTCAATTCCTCGCTCACCATGTGGAAGAGCGTATTCATTACGTCTTCCGGCGAAAGAACCGGTGCTTGCGTAATCGCCAAGAGTTTCCCCGACTCTCGCATTATCGGGTGTTTGAATGGGGAGAGGTGAAGATCCGACCCCCCTTCCCGCGCAACTAAACTGGTGAGTTCTTCGATTTCCCGACGGTAATCGAACATACTTATTTCGCCGCTCCTCCCGGTGGAATCTTTGCCTTTGAAATCTCGAGTACTTTGTTGACGACCTCAGTCGGCGTTGAACTTGCTTTAATGATGTACCCGTCGGCGCCAAGCTTGAGCCCGCGCTCAATATCTTCTTTCTGGCCGAGATTTGAGAGAATGATAATGACGGACCCTTCGGCGAAACCGTTTCCTTTCACTTCCTGCAAAAGCTCAAACCCGTCCATTGTGGGCATGACAATATCAAGAAGAATGATGTCGGGTTTATATCCCCCTTTTAATTTTTCCAGAGCCTCAACGCTTCCAAAGGCGGTATCAACGTTAAAGTCGCTCTCGTTAAACTTGAGCGAGTACATATCCAAAAGAAATTTATCATCATCAATGATAAAAATGTTGTACCCTTCTTTTTTTGTATCGTTCATAAATGCTTTACTCTCTTAATGCGCTCTCTATCTATATCTATCAGTATACTCCACTCCCCGTACTGTCTATACTACTATACGTTATACACCTCCTCAAAGGGGATTACCCCGGCAAAAGCCTTCTGGAAAGCATCTTCCCGCATCGTGAGCATGCCTTTCGACCGCGCAAGCTTGTAAATTTCCGACTCTACTGGGGTCTTGAAAATGAGTTCTTCCAGGTCACGGTCCATGGTAAGTACTTCGAAAACGCCCATTCTGCCGCGGGTCCCGCCCGGGCAAGAACTCGAGGGCTTGGCACGGTACACCTTCTCCGAAATTTTGAATTTGCCGCGGTATTCCGGGGGAAGATCGGCAATCTGCCGCTCGATCAATGCTCGATGTGTTTCTTCGAGTGGGATTTCCTCTTTCTCCGGGCAGAGCACTTTTACGAGGCGCTGGGCCATGGCAATGTTTAGGGTTGGCGCAATGAGGTACGGATCGACTCCCATGTCGATCAATCGCGGAATCACGCCGATGGAGTTATTGGTATGGAGGGTTGAGAGCACAATATGACCCGTGAGTGCGGCTTGCACCGCGAGTTGTGCCGTCTCTTTATCGCGAATTTCGCCAACCATGATGATGTCGGGGTCTTGACGAAGAATGGAGCGGAGGCCGCTCGCGAAAGTGTATTCGATCTCGGGACGCACTTGGCTCTGGTTCACGCCGTCCACGTTGTACTCAATTGGATCTTCCAAACTAACGACGTTATAACGTTCACGGTCGAATTCATTGAGTATCGCGGAGAGTGTTGTTGTCTTACCGGAACCCGTGGGGCCCGTAATCAAAATCATTCCGAAGGGTTTCTCAATCGCCTTCTTCAGTGCTTCCGCATGCTCCTTCGAAAGTCCGAGCGCATCCATGCGCTTTAAACCCGAGAGCGGGTCCAAAATACGAAGCGCAATTTTCTCCCCATAGCTCGTGGGAAATGAAGAGACCCTGAAATCGATATTCCGCCCGCCGATGCGCGCCGAGAAACGGCCGTCTTGCGGTTTTCGTTTCTCATCAAGTTTCATGTCAGTCAAAATTTTGATGCGCGCCACCACTGCCTCGTGGACGTTTAAGGGCAAAAAAATGCTCGTGTAGAGCACACCGTCAACGCGGAAGCGCACACGCACACGGTCGGAGAGTGGCTCAATGTGAACGTCCGATGCATTTCCTTCAGTCGCGTGGTTGATGATAACGGCAACAATTTTCGTCACCGGCGCTTCTTCGACCAAGCTCGTTTTCCTTGCCTTCTTATCAAGTTCATGCTCAAGCTCCTCGTCGTGCTCCGTACTCGTAAATTCGCCGAGCGCCCGTGTCACCTCGCCCTTCAGATTTTTATAATTTTCAAGGACGTGTTTAAAATCCTCTTCCGAGATGACAAAAAGTCGGAATGGAAGATTCAGCTTCGACGAGATAAATTGAAGCGCATCGCGCGCCTCGATATTCTCGGGATCTACAACTCCCACCTCAAGCACATTATCAACGACCTCAAGCGGGGCAAATCGGTAGTGAGCCGCAGATTCCTCGGGAATATAATTGAGCACTTCAAAGGGAATCTCTTTGCCTTTAAGAGATCTGGATGGAATCTCCGGTTGTTTACTCGTAGCCATTGCGAGAATCAACGAGCCGAGTTAAAAATTAAAGCTCGTCGAAAGGGTTCCCGATACCCTTCGCCTCCGGTGTGAGTTCCACGGTTGAATTGCCAAGAGACTGGAAGGCCGCGCTCCTGAAAAGGGCGTCGTCCAAATTAATGCTCCGTATTTTCTCAAGAAGAAGTACCACTTCGGCGCTTGAAATCGAGAGTTCGTCCGAGACCCGGGCTGGGACATCTGAGGAAAAATCTGGGATTTCTAGACTCTCCGAATCCAAACTCTCCGGTATTGTGCTGTCCTCCTCGCCGCCCATAAATAAGAAATACCCAGCGATGAGAGAACCGATAACCGAGACAATGAGAAGGATATTGACGACTTGGGTGATTCTATTCATTGAGGTAGGAAATAAGTAGTGAGTACCATCTGGAACGTATCATCCTTTCCAACATTCGGATTCAGTGCAAATGTGAGTGAGTCTATGTTAAAGAGCGTCAAACTCTGTGCAAGTTTTCCCAAAAACACGATGAATCCATCGTAGGAACCTGTCACCGCTATCTGAAATGAAAATCGCTCGGGGCCTTCCTCCGGAGATTCACTTCCATCTCCCCGAGGTACTCCCCGCCCTCGCCCAACTGCCTCAACCTGTTGCCCCCCTATAGATCCACCAAGCTTAAGCCCGCTCTCATTCGCGAGCCTCTCGATATCGAGTGCACGGCGAACTGCATTTACTTCGGTCGGAAGAATGGCATCAAGTTTGTCGAGATTTTCTTTGGAAATATTATTGTACTGCCCTACCAACTTCTCGCGAAGCGTCTCAAACTGCTCGGCGCGAACGAGCACTTCGTCAAGACGCGCGATTTCATCCTTTTGTTCGCGAATCTTATCCATCATTGGCATCGTAAAAAAAATAAAAAGAGGAACGCCTGATGCAAATATGATGAGGGGAAGAATAATTCTGCTCATATACCTGGGTTACGTTAAAGAGCTGGCACTGTGGCGCTGTAATCAATCGTGGGGGCGTTCAAAATAACGCTGAGCGTAAAGGACACTCGCCCCGTTTTCTCGTCGACCTGCATATTGGAAATAAAATGACCCGCGATACTTTTTCCGTCGCCTTCCTCTTTTCGGAACACATCATCTTGGTAGGCAAGCGATGTGAAGCTCTCCGCTTCACCAGAAAGCTGAACCCTGTGCGGCATAGCCTCCGCTCCTCCACCCGCTCCAGATTCATACGTAATCGATTTATACCGAACCGAATCTCGAAGTGTGAGGTCGGAGAGAAGAGCGAAGAGCGGAATGAGATTGGTGTGCTGGTTCATAAGATTTTTCACATACCTCATCTTGTCGCTCAAAAGAATGAGGTCATTCACCACGCTCGAGATTTCTCCCGCGTTGAACTTATTTTGTGCTTCGACAAGCGCTGCATTCCTTTCCGCGATAGTGCCATCAAGCATTCGACTGTACCACCAATACCATCCCCAAGCGCCAAGAGAACCAAGAAGTGCCAAAACCGCGAGAATCATGAGAATACCTACATCACTCGAAGAGCGTCCAACTGAAGAATCGCCGACGAGAGGTCTTGGGACGAAAGATGTTTTAATGGGCGGAAGTGGTTCCATTCAAGTAGTATACAACATTCTAATTTTTACTAGGCAATTGCCACTAAGTTTCCTATAAAAACTCGTCCAAACCACGCAGTGCAAGACCAACGGCAACGGCAAACTCCGGACCCGCTTCTTTTAATATCGGCTGGAGAAATGCGGCTGGCATTTCGACTTTGCCAAAGGGGTCCCCCTGCACAGTTTCCCTCTTCAACGCCTCTCCTGCGTTAGCCACCATCCCCTTGAGAAGCGCGCCTCCTCCGACCAGGACAACTTTTTTCATCTTCTGCCCGTATTTTACTTCGTAGTCATGTATCACCCGGTCGGCATCAAAGAAAATATAATCCGTGACTGGCGTTATCACTCCTTTAAGGGGCTTATCTTCGTAGTTCCCCGTAAGTCCTTCAGTACGTTTTAATTTTTCCGCCTCATTGAAACTGAGGTTGAAAGCACTTGCGATTGCCTGTGTGATATTCTGCGAACCCCGCGCCACAGTGTGCGAAATAGCGACGACTCCTTCATCAACGATCGCAACTTTCGTCGAGCCGGCGCCGATATCTAAAATTGCATAACTTGAGTGGTCCCCCCCAAAAACGCTCCGCATAATGCTGAAAGTTTCAATTTCAAACTGCGTAGATTCGAGCCCGATGCGCTGGGCAAACTCGGCTCCTGCTTGGAGCACTGAATTATGTATCACCGCAACCAAAATCCGCATTTTGCCCTCATCTTTTTTCTCTGCGCTTTCCCAACCGGACCCCTCGTTCTTCCGGGGTACGCGAATCCAGTTGATGCTCACTTCAGCGGAAGAAGCGGGAATATATTTCCGCGCTTCAGTCGGAACCACTGAAGCGAGTTTCGACTCCGGCACCGATGGAATTTCCATCAGAAGAAGAAGACTCGACTTGAGAGGGATTGAGACGAATGCAGCCTTGCTTCCGAGTCCGACCTCGGTGAACAACACCTTGGCCGCTTCCGCAAGTTTTTCGTTCGAGAGTTTTGCAACTTCCCCGATATCCCCTTGTGCATAAGGTCCGAGGGCAAGACTTCCGTACTGCACAAGAACGGCTTTGCCGTGCTTTCGCTTCAACTCCACCACCTTAATTGCGGAAGAGCCGAGGTCAATGCCGAGCACACTGTCGACACCACCACCAAAAATGCGGAGTGTTCGAAACTGCCCGACTACTTTTTCAAAGAGCGGATTCATACGTGCGCCAAATAATGATTGTGGGACTTAATGAAGCCAGTATATCATACGCTTACACTAGAGAACCCGAAGAACTCCCTTATTTATCCACATAGAAAAGGTCAAAATACGTTATATATGCTGGCGATTGCCGATTTTTTCCTTGACATACTCTTTCCACGACTCTGTCTTCTCTGTGGAAAAGAGGGGGATGTCTTATGCATGGAATGTACGAAAAAACTTCCACCCGCAAATACTCTCTCCATACCGAACACTTTCGCGCTCTACGCATACGCCGATACGAGGGTGAAAAAAATACTCTGGCACTTCAAATACCATAACGGAAGATCGCTTGCCGGAGTATTTGCCCAACGTATCTATCAGAAAATAGCTGAAGAGTGCATATTCTCCGAAAGTTCTCACTTGGAAGCGAAGCTTCCAAGTGAGAACGAGGAAACTAAACGTGAACAAATACTAGTGGTCTCGATCCCAATCACGTGGGCAAGTCGGTGGAGACGTGGATTTAACCAAAGCACCCTTGTTGCCCAAGAACTCACGGCACTCAATGGCAAGTTTCAATTCTCCCCCAATGCACTCACTAGAATACGCGGCGGCAAACGCCAAACTGCCCAGAAAAGCCGCGCTGACCGGATACACAATATGGAAAATGTATTCGCTGGAGATACCTCTCTTTTCGGCCGAGACGTAATCGTAATTGACGACGTCACAACCACCGGAGCAACACTCCGTGAAGCACGGCGGGCACTCCTTACAGCTGGCGCTAAGGTGATCTACTCATTCGTGATTGCACACTGAGAGGGACATAGAACAAAATAAAAAAAAGTGTTATGGTGGGTTTTTATTGGAGAGGTGGCTGAGTGGCCGAAAGCGCCTCACTGCTAACGAGGTAAGGGGTAACACCCTTCGCGGGTTCGAATCCCGCCCTCTCCGCAATGCGATTACGGATGCCTTCTGGCATCCGTAATCGCATTGGGGCAGTGGGATTCGAAAACCGCAGGCAGAACATTTTGAAAAAAATGTTCTGATGCCGAAGTGGGGTCGCGAGTACTTAGATTTTTGTGAGTGAAACAAAACAAAAAGCTTAGTAACTCGTGACCGAATCCCACCCCTGCCTACCGCCTGCCTGCCGGTAGGCAGGGCAGGCGGGCTCTCCGTTTTTGAAAATTGAGTCAGCTTTGGTAAAGTATTGGTAAAATAACAGCAGTCAAACTATGGAAATTTTTTCACTCGTTAAATTCGTACTGATCCAAGTTTTTGGTCTGGCAATTTCTTTTGTTGCGGTAGGACTCTTTATTTTCTGGATTATTCGCAAGTTTTATTCATGGAAGATCGCCACCGCTTTTTCAGTAATTCTCGTTGGGGTATCATTTTTTCTCTTCATGCCTTATGCATTTCCGGAACGATTGCAATACCCGTTCTTTTTGAAAACATTCGGGCCCGCTGATGGACCAGGTCTCCCATTTAAAAACGTCGTTACGTTTTTTGCAAAGGCAAAGTCAGGAAACATGGAGCGGACTCCTTCTATTGCTCGCGACCCCAACGATATTCCGCCACCAATCAACCGAAGTAATTCCGCGCATATCAACATTGAATTGGAAACTAAGGAAGTTATCGCTGAAATGGCTCCGGGCATATCTTTTAACTACTGGACATTCAACGGCACAGTGCCGGGGCCGTTCTTGCGCGTCCGAGAGGGAGATACGGTTGAGTTGACGTTGAAAAACCATCCTTCCAGTATTCACCACCACAACATTGATCTTCACGCAGTTACCGGCCCGGGCGGAGGAGCAGTGCTCACCAATGTCGCACCTGGAGAATCAAAAACCATGACATTCAAAGCTCTGAATCCGGGACTCTATGTCTATCACTGCGCCCACCCGAACGTTGCCACTCATGACGCCCACGGCATGTATGGCTTGATTTTAGTTGAACCAAAGGAAGGTTTGCCGAAAGTTGATCGGGAATTTTATGTCACGCAGGGAGAGTTTTACAGCACCGGAGGCTTGGGTAAAAAGGGCTTGCAAATTTTTGACGCCCAAAAAATGCTCGATGGACATCCTAATTATGTTGTATTCAACGGCAAGACCAAGGGATTGGTCGGCAACATGAAGGCGAATGTCGGTGAATCCGTGAGAATTTTCATTGGTAACGGTGGTGTCAATTTCATCTCATCATTCCACGTTATCGGCGAAATTTTTGACACCGTATACCCTGAAGCCTCCATTGGCGGCGCAGTATTCAAAAATGTTCAGACAACATTAGTGCCGGCCGGAGGCGCGGCGATAACTGATTTTAAGCTGGAAGTACCGGGAAAATATATCCTGGTAGACCATGCTCTTTCGAGGTTAGAGCGCGGAGCATGGGGGGTGCTTGAAGTAGCCGGTGATGAGAACAAAGAGGTATTTGATGGCAGTACCGAAAGCACCGAGCACGGACATTAAAGAAGTTGCCGCTATTTCACTTTTTACCCCCTCAACGGAGAAAAAAGGGCGGTGAATCTATTTCTTCAAACCGTTGGCATTTTGGGCGGCATTACCTTCCTTATTCTTCTCGCGCTCTTCTCGAGAATTCTCTTCTAAGTTCTGCCGCACTATCCGAAAAAACTTGTCGCTTTCGGAAAGTCTCTGGTACTATAGCGACTACGGTCGTTTTATTTAACAGAAAAATTAAAGAATTATTATAATGAACGTACACAATAACTCCGAACGTGGTCATGCCTATCGGCAGGCAGGCGCGATGGCGGGTATCCTCGGCATCATCGTCCTCGTCGCGGCAATTGCCGGGCTTATTTATTTCGTCAACCAGCCAAGTGATGAAACCACCCCCACTCCCGTGGTGAACGATGTCTCAATGAAAATGCCCGCACCGATTATGAACATTGCACTCGCCGCAGTCAAAAACTCTGGCCAGAGCGGCACTGCCGAGATTAAAAATATGAACGGCAAAACCCAAGTCTCGATCTCTCTTACGGGTGGGTCTGGCACGCAAGCCGCGCACATTCACGACGGTACCTGCGAGAAAACCGGTGGGATTCATGAGCCACTCACCCCAGTGAAAGACGGCATATCGATGACGACGTTGAATGAACCCATCTCGCACTTTTTTGAGGACCTCGAGGTTGGAGATCTCTATGTAAACGTGCATAAGTCCGAAGCTGACCTCGCCGCCGTTGCCTGCGGGAACATCGTTCTCGTCGATGAGATGATCGTAGAGTAAGCGAAACTGCCACTCGGTTCATCAGTACAAGAAACCCCGACAATGTCGGGGTTTTGCGTGGGGACAAGTAAATGCACGCTACTGTGCAATTGTATATACTGTATGTATGAATCAAATCCGAGTTGACGTCGTCACGTCTCCCGGATGTGCACACTGCCGACGCTTCATGGAATTCTGGGAAACAGAAAAAATGAAATGGCCGAGTGTCACCGTCCGCGACATCTCCGTCACTACTCCCGAAGGACAAGCACTTGCAGGGAAACACATGATCTTCGCATCCCCGGGAATTATTATTAACGGCGAACTCTGGGCCACCGGAGGATTCGATAAGGATAAATTCGTCGAAGAGCTCAAGCGCCTTACTAACCCATAATTTAATCCCATGAGACTCATATCACACATGAAGCCGGAAGCTCCTCTTCGCGTAGGACTTGCGGCAACCTACATTTTCTCCGGCATCGATCTCGTAAAAAACCCAACAGCATGGCACTGGGCCATTAATCAAGCCCTTGTGAATCTGCCAGATTTTTTCTCAACATTTGTCAATGAAACTATCGGGGTAAATACTTTTCTCAAAGTACAAGGTGTCGGAGAGCTTATTCTCGCGGTACTTCTTCTCACCTGGTTCCTGCCGAAAAAAATTCTTCAGCCTCTCGCGGCATTTATCACTGTTGAAATGTTCTTCATTTTGGTGCTTACGGGCATAGATTATTACACCTTCAGAGACTTAGGGCTTTTGGGTGCAGGTCTCGCACTCACCGCAATCGCGTACAGAAAGTAAAAATTCGCCAAACTAAATGGAAACGAGGAAAGATATGAAGAAGGTTGTGGTGGTTGTAGCGATTGCCATCGCAATAGTTATCGCTCTTGGGATTAGCTGGTTTATTTTCCTCGGGCCCGAAACTCCTGTCGGCTTCGGATGGTATCTTTTCTCCTTTGCAACGGGACTTACGATGATTGTCCTTCCCTGCACACTCCCGCTCGCCTTTGTTATTGTTCCACTCTCAATGGGAAAAGGGCTAGGTAAAGGACTCTCCATCGCGCTTTCATTCGGTATCGGTGTCGCGTTTACTCTCTCTCTCTATGGCGTTGCCGCCGCACTCCTTGGGAAATATGCCATCGGTTCCCTCGGCGCCCCGCTTGAGACGGTGAAAAACTGGCTCTACTTCATCGCCGGCGCCTTTGCCTATCTTTTCGCACTCGGAGAACTTGGCCTCATCAATGTCCGTATGCCGTCATACACGGGTGCGGCACCTGCATTCATCCAAAAACAGAGCGACTATGTAAAAGCCGTGCTTTTGGGACTTTTTCTCGGCAACATCGGTGTCGGCTGTCCTCACCCGGCAACTCCCGTGATACTCACCCGTATCGCGGCCGAAGGCGACGTGTTCTACGGCTGGCTCCTCTTTTTCACACACGCCGTGGGAAGAATTCTTCCGCTCATTCTCCTTGCAGTCCTCGCCGTCCTGGGTGTGAACGCTCTCTCGTGGCTCGTCGCGAGGAAAGACAAGGTGGAGCGCGCAACGGGATGGGGAATGGTTTTTGTTGCCGCATTTATTCTCGTCTTAGGCCTCTTCACGCATGACTGGTGGGTGAATTCCGGCCAACACACGCTCTTTGAAGAGATTACGCAGGAGAAACTGTTTACCGGACTCATCGCGGGCAAGCTAGAGAGCACGGTTACGCATGCGCACGGACTCGAAACGGGTACAGGGCTCTTCGGACTCCCGCTTGAACTAGGTAATTGGGTGCTTGTTTCCCTTTGGCTCATTCCGCTCTGGTGGTATTATTTCAAAATGAAGAAACGAGCCGCGAGTACTCAATCACAAACTAGAGCGAAAAAACAAATCAAAATATGACGAACGAAAGCTCTCTTGGAATCCCTAATTCAAGTTCAAATCCGAACTGGCAATTGCGATTTCTAATCGCATTTTCCCTGCTTCTCATCATTACCTTCGTCTATTACCTGCCGACGCGATTTAAGGCACTGACAGAAACAGATTCGCACATGGATGGTATGGATGACATGCACACCGATACGAGCGACGCCATGATGGGCGAACTTCCGAGCGCGGCGGAAATCGCGCGCCTTCCGATCCAAACTCCCGCATCGCGCGCCACCCTCTCTCCCACGCTCGTAAACGGCGTTAAGGAATTCCGTCTCGAAGCGGAGGAATTCCGATGGGAATATGCTCCAGGACAATATGTTCACGTCTGGGGATATAACGGGCAAATTCCGGGTCCGGAAATCCGCGTCACCGAAGGAGACAAAATCCGAATCATTGTCAAAAACAATTTACCGGTACCGACCTCGGTACACTGGCACGGACTTGATGTTCCATGGCAAGAGGACGGCGTACCAGGAATAACACAAGATGCCATCGGGCCCGGCGAGGAGTTCACCTACGAGTTTGACGCAGTGCCGGCTGGCACGCGTTTCTATCACACACATGGGGCAGACCACATGACATCGGCACAGCAACTCGACATGGGTCTCTCGGGTGCATTCATTGTTGAGGCAAAAACTTCTAAAGAAGATAAAAAAAGTGCGGAGAGTTACGATCGGGACTACACGCTTGTTCTCGATGAGTGGGAAATCATGATGGGCGGCATCAATACCGCCGCGGGGCATATGCACGGCGCCGGCCAGGCAGGTATGATGGATACCGTTCCAGACTTCAATACCTTCACCATTAACGGAAGAATCTTCCCCCACATCCCAGCGCTCGCGGTAAATCAGGGAGAACGCATCCTCATTCGCTTCATTAATGCCGGCTCCGCCGCTTCACACCCCATGCATCTCCATGGGCACAGCTTCACCGTCGTCGCACGAGATGGGTTCTCTCTCTCTAAATCTGCCCGGGAGGAACGAAACACGATTACCATAAACCCCGGCGAAACACTTGATATCGCCATTAATGCAAATAATCCGGGACCGTGGGCGCTTCACTGCCACCATATCCACCATGCGGCGGCAGGTATGACAATGCTTTTTCAATACAAAGGATACCAACCCGTCGGAACGCTTGAAGAAACGGCCGCAGACCCCTCTCTACAAGCTGCCGCCGTGGTATTTGCGCGTACGGACCCTCTAGATCCGACACATGTTGATGAACCAACCACCATGGCCGGCATTGTCTTGAATATACGATGGATTCTCGCGGGGATTTCGCTCGTTTTAATCGCGCTCCTCTCTTATGGAGTCAACCGGTACCTGAATCGTAGATAAACAATGAATAAGTTCATCCTTCTGTTGATCGTGGGGATAACAGTTGTCCTCGCCGGTGTCGGTTACCGGCTATTCCTCATCCCCGAATCGTCGAAGCCCGTTGAAACGGGAAAAGTTGTCGAGGTTACAATCATCGCCAAAAAAAATGAATGGCGTTTTAAGCCGGAAGATATCGTGATTAATCAAGGGGACCGGATTATTGCCACAGTTGTGAACGAAGACGATTATGACCATGGTTTTGCGATCGATGCCTACGGCATCTCCCAGCGCATGCCAGCAAAAAGCACTGTCACGGTTGAATTCGTGGCAACAAGACCGGGAGATTTTCAGTATTATTGCTCGGTCCCCTGCGGGGAGGGAGATATTGACGGAGAACACCGCGACCACTTCGATATGATCGGCACGATCAAGGTAAACCAGCTTGTCGGCATACACTAAAACCACCGTGGCACACTACACACTCAAGGTAAAAGGAATGCACTGTGCATCGTGTTCCACCTTAATCGACAAGCTAGTGGGGCAGGAACCGGGCGTCACCGCGATCAAGACGAGCTACGGGGCAGAGCGTACAATAGTTGATTTCGATGAGTCAAAAACCTCCCTCGCAAAGATAGACGCACTCATCAATAAATTGGGCTATGATCTCGTGCGTCCCGATGAAGCGTCAACAACCATAGAAGAGGAAGAAGGCAAAGAGGTTCGGCAAATTATGCTCGCTCGGCGGAGGGTCATCGCATCCTTCGTTCTCTCCGCGCCTATCATTCTCTACTACATGCTCATCCACATGTTTAATGTCACGCATGTGCATGAGTTTTTCGACTTCGTAAATGCCGCGGCGCCGACTTTTTCGGGAACAGACTTCGTCTCCCAGGGTGCATACGCCACCAGGTACTTTTTCTGGACCGTAGCCCAACCGTTGAAAGTAGCTCTTTCCCTATTCATGGACGTTTCAAATCCTCCTTTCAGGATCGACCTCAACTACATTTACTGGATTCTTTCGACCCCAATACAGTTCGTCATCGGGTGGACATTCTACCGGAACGCCTTCACCGCAATCCGCGTCGGAGCCGCAAATATGGATGTTTTGGTAGCTCTCGGCACCTCGGCTGCTTACTTTTATTCGGCAATCGGTTTTCTCTTCTTTAACATTGACCATCCGTTCTGGGAAAGTTCAGCCGCTCTCCTTTCATTCATTCTCCTCGGCCGTTACTTTGAGGCAGTCGCGAAAGGACGTGCATCCGCCGCGATCAAAGAACTCCTGAAACTCGAAGCGAAAGAAGCGCACGTCCTCCGCGACGGGAGAGAAGAAACGGTACCCATCGACGCGCTTAGGGTTGGCGACATTATCGTGGTCCGCCCCGGCGAGAAATTCCCCGTTGACGGGACAATCATCGAGGGAGAAGGACATGTGGACGAGAAAGTGGTAACCGGTGAATCGTATCCCGTGAAAAAGAAAATTGGCGACGAGGTGATCGGTGCCACGATCAACCAAGAAGGTCTCATCAAATTCCGCGCCGGAAAAGTCGGGAAAGACACTTTGCTCAACCAAATCGTACGGATGGTGGAAGAAGCCCAAGCCTCACAGGCTCCGATACAAAATCTGGTAGATAAAATCAGTGAGTATTTTGTGCCTGCTGTTATTGTGCTCGCTATTTTCGTATTCGCCGGGTGGGTATTCATCGGCGCACTTCCCTTCCGCACCGGGCTCATGCGCATGATCGCAGTCCTGGTGATTTCATGCCCGTGCGCTATGGGGCTTGCGACACCAACCGCACTCATCGTCGGGATAGGTCGCGCCACAAAGTTCGGCATTATCCTAAAGGGCGGTGATGCGCTCGAGAAAGCGTACCGCGTGGGATCAATTGTCTTCGACAAAACCGGAACTATCACTTTGGGAGAACCGACTGTCACTGATTTCCTTATGGTTTCCGATGCGATGCATGAAGGGCACGCTACCTATCTCGCGGCTGTTGCCGAGCATGGGTCGGAGCACCCACTTGCACATGCCATTGTGAGAAAGCAGAAAGCCCAGGGCGAAGTGCACACCCCAAAAGAGTTTCAAGCAGTACCAGGTTTCGGGGTACGCGCCGTAGTTGAAGGAGAAGAGGTTCACATCGGGAACGAAGCGTTCATGAAAAGTCTCAACATTGATACAAATGCACACCAGAGTACACTGGAGCGCCTGCAGGGTGAAGCAAAGACCGTGGTCTTCCTGGCTGTAAAGAAACGGCTGACCGCCCTCATTGCAATGCGCGACGATATCAAACCATTTGCAAAAGATGCAATCATGGCGCTTAAAAAAATGGGTAAAGAAATCATCATGATCACTGGCGACAACCAGAAAACCGCCGATGCCATCGCCTACGAAGTCGGCATCGATCGCGTCATGGCTCAAGTGCTTCCGGAAGACAAGGCAACAGCGATCAAGAAACTGCAGTCAGAAGGGAAAAAAGTCGCCATGGTTGGTGATGGCATCAACGACGCCCCGGCCTTGGCGCAGGCGGATCTTGGTATTGCCATCGGTTCCGGCACCGATGTCGCCATTGAAACCGGAGAAGTCATTCTCGTGAAAGACGACCTCCGTGACGTCGTGACCGCGATCCAGCTCTCCGGAAAAACCATCAAAAAAGTCTGGCAGAATCTCTTTTGGGCATTCGTCTATAATGTCGTCGCGATCCCCATCGCTGGCGGCATCCACCTTCTCGTCACACAAAGCTCCCTCGGAGTCCCGGCAGAGTGGGTCGTTTCCCTGCGGGGCGCACTCGGAGGCGCGGGAAGAATCTTCTATAATTTCTCACAAGCAACACTCCGTCCCGAGATTGCCGGGTTCGCAATGGCATTCAGCTCCGTCTCCGTCGTATTAAACTCTCTTCTCCTCAAGCGCTACACGCCGCCGATCGAGCGGACTGCGGCAAAAGAGTAATATTTTCTTGAGTCTTGAAGAAAAAAAGTGCGTGCCGTGCGAGGCGGGGATGCCACCACTTGGCACAGACGCGATTCTAGAACTCGCGCGAGAGATTGACCCCGCGTGGAAGGTTACCGAGGATAGCGGGGACGGAAAAAAACTTCTGCGGCAATTCATATTCCTGGATTTTGCTACCGGACTCTCCTTCGTAAACCAGATCGGGGAGATCGCGGAGAGCGAAGGACACCACCCAAACCTTGCGCTCTCGTGGGGAAAGGTGGTCGTCGAACTATGGACGCACGCGATTGGAGGGTTATCGGAGAATGATTTTATTTTGGCAAAAAAAATTGAATCCGTGTACACTAAAGCGTAATAAAATAACAGTAACACTATGGAGAAAGTAGAACTGCACATCGAGGGAATGCATTGTGGAGCATGCGCGACGGGGATACAGATGCTCACGTCGCAGATGGACGGGGTTTCAAGCGTTTTCGTAGACTACAACGGCAAAAAAGGCACGTTCGAATTCGATCCGGGAAAAACCTCGCTCGACGCTATCAAGAAAAATATCGCCGAGCTTGGATACAAAGCGTCTTAGCATAAGTCGCGAGAGGTGCATAAGTGAGATTGACGGCACCTCTTGGTTAAACTAGCGTAGAGAGTAGAAGTTCGCTCTACCAGACAATAAAGGGAGACCAAAAAATGGCTACTCGTCCAGGACTTCTCTCGGAAGTTCGGCCGTTTCTCGGACTTGTCGCAGAGCAGATGATCCCTCGACAGGTGTTTGAGAGCAAACATCTCCATAGACACCCGGTTCTCCTCATCCCCGGCTTCTGCGGGCACGCAAACGGACTCTACCGTCTGCGACAGTATTTTGAGGGAGAAGGTATTCGTGCCTATCACGCGGACATCGGCTGGCACATGCGACCCTACCGAACAACGATTGCCATGATCCGAGCGCAGATTGAGAGGTCGTTTCATTCGGGGGAATTGATTCAACCCATTGGATTCTCACTCGGGGGCGCAATCGTTCTCCTCATGCTCGCAACGGAACTGCAGGAAAGGATGGTGAACCCCATCATCGTGGGAACCCCGCTTTTCGGCACACCGCAGAGATCTCTCGCCTACGCAGTCGAGAAAACGACAGGTATTTCACGGGAACTTTTCTTCCAGATGCGGGAACGGATCGAACTGCTTCCTCACCGCATCACAGCCGTGGTGCCAAGGCGAAGCGACGGTATTGCACCTCCAGAGCGTTGCTCTCTTCGGAAGGGAAATGTTCGCCATGTGAGACTCGCGCAGGTCTTTCCTAAAAAGAGACTCGGTCACGTCGACCTTTTCTCCGACCGGGATGTCTGGCGACTCATCGCTACCCTCATCAAAGAGGATGACGGCGGCGATACAGAGCCCATCCCCTTCCACGATGTGGAAGGGGATGGGCTCATGCTTTTTCAAAATAAACCCGCTATACTCACACCATCGATAAGCACATCTATGCAATACCAAGTACAGGATTTCAAACTCCCCTCGCTTTCGGGGCTTTCCGAAAAGCTCATCGTCGAGCATTTGAAACTCTACGCGGGCTATGTTAAAAATGTGAACGTGCTTCGCGAAAAAATTGAGGAATACAAAAAAGATTCTGAACAACATGCGCTCGATCTCTCCGAACTGACCCGCCGCTTCGCTTTTGAATGGAACGGTATGCGGATGCATGAATACTATTTTGAAGCCCTTGGCGGAGAGGGTCTGAAAACTGGTGGAAGACTTGCTGAAATGCTCGGCGAGCGATTTGGGAGCTTCGATGGATGGCTTACCGAGTTCCGCGCGCTTGCCGCAATGCGAGGTATCGGCTGGGTAGTACTTGCTCGAGACGCCCGCGCGGGAGCGCTTTTCAATATCTGGGTGAGCGACCACGAAATCGGACACCTTGCGGGCGCCGATGTTATCCTCGCTCTCGACCTCTGGGAACACGCCTATCTCTTTGACTACCTTCCCGCGCAAAAAAAGGACTATGTTTCCGCATTTTTTGAAAATCTCCGCTGGGACGTCATAGAGTCGCGTCTGCGTGTCCGGCCTGCCTGCCGGTAGGCAAGGTAGGCAAGCCTCGTGTGCTTATAACTCTTCTTTTTAGTGGGTGACCATAATGTTCTATATAGCCCGAAGGAAGTATTTCCAGCAAGTATTTCACCTTAATTTTCGTACTTGGAAGCGAAGCTTCCAAGTCTAGACTTCCAAACACCCTCCGTTGCGTTATCATACATAGATGCACTCTCGTGATGCACTTGGCAGTCACTTTCGCTTGAACGCTACACATGAACGAGCGCTCACTAAGCTTGGGCTTATAAGCGTGCGGGACCTCCTCTACCACTTCCCGACTCGCTATGAAAAACCGGGGAAAATAGTAACCGTTTCCGAGCTCGGAGCGGGAGAAACGGTTGAGCTCTACGGAATTCTGGGAAAACTTGGGATTACAAAAGCGTATCGGAGAAAAATCCCCTTAGCGGAGGGCACCCTGGTTGATGAAACCGGATCAGTCCGGCTCGTATGGTTTCATCAGGCGTATATCGCAAAAACCTTCACCAGCGGTTCATTTGTCCGCGCATACGGGAAAGTAACCAAGGGTAAGCGAGGTCTCTATCTCGCAAACCCGACCCTTGAGCGGGTACGCAAAGAAGATGCGCCGAGAAAAAATCTTTTCGACACGGCGAATGAACAAGGAGAGTCATCTCTCATTGGTGTGTACTCGGAATCACGCGGTGTATCCTCGCGCTGGCTCCACCATGCAGTCAGACGTGTGCTTGAGGAAGGTACGCTTGATTCACTTGAAGATCCGATTCCCGAAGATATCCGGAGTCGCTACAGTCTCCCCTCCCTCCGAACCGCTCTTATCTGGATTCATCTCCCTAAAAAACCAACCGACGCGGCCGCGGCCCGCAAACGATTTTCATTCGAGGAAGTTTTCCTAATCCAAGTCGCCCGACAAAAGACAAAGTTCGAATACCAATCCAATCCGTCGTGGAAAATCGAAACTCGACATAACGATATGGAAGGCTTTCTCAAAGGACTGCCCTTCTCGATGACCAAGGCCCAAGCGGCAGCGCTCAAGAGTATTGTGGAAGATCTCGGCCGCAATCGGCCAATGTCACGTCTTCTCGAAGGCGATGTGGGGTCGGGAAAAACAGCCGTCGCCGCGGCGGCGGCGTACTCCGTCATCACTACGCGGCCGGGCACGCAAAACTTCGGAAACCTCGAAGTTGCATACATGGTTCCTACGGAAATTCTCGCCCGCCAGCACTTCGAGTCGTTTATTAAAAATTTCGCGCATACGGGAGTGAATATCGGCCTTATCACCGGAAGCGAGGCAAGGAAATTCCCCTCCAAAATCGATCCTTCAGGACATACAAAAGTCTCGCGCGCCCAACTCCTGAAGTGGGTCGCGAACGGAGAAGTGCCAATTGTAGTCGGTACACATGCCCTACTCGGCGAGCGCGTGCAATTCAAAAATCTCGCCTTGGTCATCATCGACGAACAGCATCGCTTCGGTGTCCAACAAAGGGCGAAACTCGCCAGGAAACACCGGGCACAAGACGCCCTGGTTCCCCACCTCCTCTCGATGACGGCAACACCAATCCCACGGACACTCGCACTCACCGTCTATGGAGACCTTGATCTCTCCGTGATTGATGAAATGCCTCCGGGACGCAAGCGTCCGATAACGAAAATCGTCCCGCCGGAGCGTCGCGGCGATGCGTACCGGAAAATGCGAGAAGAAATACAAAACGGGAGACAAGCGTTCGTCATTTGCCCTCGAATCGATGCTCCTGACCCAAAAAAGGAACTCGCACTAGAAGTGACGAGCGCGAAAGAGGAAGCAGTACGTCTCAAACGCGACATATTTCCCGAGTTTTCCGTAGGACTCCTCCACGGAAAACTCTCCGCGGGAGAAAAGGAGCGCGTGATGAAAGATTTCGAGTCTGGCACCATCCAGATTCTCGTCGCAACGTCCGTCGTCGAAGTGGGAGTCAATATTCCGAACGCAACCATTGTTCTTATCGAAGGCGCCGAACGCTTTGGCTTGGCCCAGCTTCACCAACTCCGCGGGAGAGTCATTCGGAGCGACAAGCAGTCATATTGTTTCATTTTTACCGATACAAGGGGAGGTAAATCCCTTGAACGACTCAAAGCACTCGAGAGTGCGAAGAACGGCTTCGAACTTGCCGAGTATGACCTCAAGCTCCGCGGCGAGGGATCACTCTCCGGCGCTATGCAGTGGGGAGTCTCCGATGTAGGAATGGAAGCGCTCAAAAACTTAAAAATGGTCGAAGCGGGTCGGCGGGAAGCCGAGATGCTTCTCGAGAGCGACCCAGAACTTGCCAAGCACCCTCTCATAGAGAAACGTATTGCATCGGAACACACCGATATTCACTTTGAATAACTACGTTTGCCCGACATACAAGGCGGGTATATGATTCTTTACACGGATACGTAACCAAACGGTAGAACACTTGTCTTATACCTGAGGGAGAGATGAAATATGCGCGTGTAGCTCAATGGTAGAGCAGTCGTCTTATACACGACCGGTTCTAGGTTCAAGTCCTAGCACGCGCACACGTTTAAGCGCATACGTTCACTTTGGTTGATTGACAGAGCTATTGGGCTTGGGATAATAAAGACAGTTTAGAAAAGGAGGTGATCACATCTCGCCCTCGCGCGGATGGACGCGAGAGCGTCTCACAACCCCCACTTGGAAGCGAAGCTTCCAAGTGGGGGTTAAACTTTTAGGAAGTTTAGTCTTGAACGACAATCCCCTCGCCTTCGTTTTTTCGCTTTGGCTTGATACCGTTTACGACAAGGAGTTTTTCGAACGCTTCACGTTCAATCGTCTCAACACGCTCGAGTTCTCCAGCAATATGATCAAGCACTTTTCGATGCTTTTCTATTACCTCGCGAGCGCGCTTAAGCGCCGTGGTCATAATGTCGGAAACCTCTCGGTCTATTCGCGAAGACACTTCTTCCGAGTATGCATTTTCGCCTGAAACAATTCTGCCTCCTGTATAAATAGGCGTTCCGCCTTCTTCAAATGCTATCGGACCTATAGCATCAGACATTCCATATTTCGTTACCATGTCGCGCGCAAGCGCTGTAGCTACAGCAATATCATTTGAACCACCCGTTGTAATATCGTTAAATACTATATCTTCCGCTGCATAGCCCCCCAAGGCAACTGCAATATCATCTAAAAATTGTTTGCGTGAATGAAGCCGCCTTTCCTCGAGCGGGAGTTTAAGAGTATATCCGCCCGCCATTCCGCGTGAAATAATCGTCACTTTATGTACTGGATCAGAGTGCGGGAGTATTGACGCTATGAGCGCATGCCCCGCTTCATGGAATGCAGTTATTTTTTTCTCTTCCTGAGTTATAATTCTTGACTTTCGTTCGGGACCCATCATGACCTTCTCTACACTTCTGATAAAATCAAATTGCGCCACCTGCTTACGGTTTTCCCGAGCTGCAAGTATTGCTCCTTCGTTTATTAAGTTCGCAAGGTCCGCGCCAGAGAATCCCGGCGTCCGCTCTGCTATTACATGTAAATTAACATCTTCCCCGAGAACTTTTTTCTCCGAGTGAATTTTTAGAATTTCCTCCCGTTCTCTAATATCTGGGAGGTCAATTACCACTCTCCTGTCGAAACGGCCAGGACGAAGAAGTGCTGTATCAAGCACGTCGGGACGATTCGTCGCCGCCATCACGATTACCTTTTGATTGGGCTCAAAACCGTCCATTTCAACTAAGATTTGGTTTAAGGTCTGCTCACGTTCGTCATGCCCGCCTCCCATTCCGGATCCGCGATGACGCCCAACGGCATCTATCTCGTCAATGAATATGATTGCCGGAGCGGCTTTCTTTGCCATTTTGAAAAGATCACGCACGCGCGAAGCCCCGACGCCCACAAACATCTCCACGAACTCCGAACCGGAAAGATAGAAGAATGGCACGTTCGCCTCGCCCGCAACCGCGCGTGCAAGAAGCGTTTTCCCCGTTCCGGGCGCGCCCATGAGGAGCACGCCCTTCGGGATTCGCGCGCCAATCTCAATAAATTTCTTCGGATTTTTCAGGAAATCAACGATTTCCTGCAACTCCTCCTTGGCTTCTTTTGATCCTGCAACATCCCGAAACGTCACCCGCTGATGAGAATCCGAGGGATTAATAATACGTGCCTTTGACTGACCAAAGGTAAAAGCCTGCATCGCCGAGCCCTTGACCTGCTTTGAGAGTATCCAAAAGAGAAAAAGGATAAAAATAATTGGAGCAAAGATGGAGAGGATCGGAATAATCCACGTCACAAAGCCCGACGGACTCTGCGCCCTGATTGAAATCGCACGGAGTTTCTCCGAAGAAACTCCCAGATTGACGAGCGACTCCGTAATGTCCACTTCGGAGCCTTTTCGCGACGTTTGCTTCATTCCATCGGAAAGCTCAATCGAAATCGAATTTCCCTCGACAATAATCTCCCTTACCTTGCCCGTCTCAATCGAGGTTGCAAGTTCAGAAAGCGATACCTCCTTCACCTCCTCGCCGGGGGCGATAGATTGGAGCGAGCTATATGCAAGGGCGATAAGGACAAACACCAGAAGCGCTGTCCCGATGTGGTTCACGAACTGCCTGCGATCGTTTTGATTGCGCTTTTTCTTGAATGGTTTCACATCCATGTGCGTAGTATACACATCCGCATGAAATCGGAAAGCCGCCACCTATCTATTGCATGGAAGTGTTCGCGTCCCTAGAATGAGGCAATGCCGACACTAATCGAGAATAAAAAAGCGCACCTTAATTTCGAAATCCTCGAGCGTTTTGAGGCTGGGGTCGAACTCATAGGCTCTGAAGTGAAATCACTCAAGTCGAAACGCGGCTCTCTGGTCGGGGCCTTTGTCGGCGCGCGCGGAGGTGAAGCATTTCTCCTCGGCGCCGAGATTCCACCGTACCAGCCCGGAAATGCGGTGGAAGATTATGACCCACGCCGAGCACGGCGTCTCCTTCTCACAAAGGCAGAAATCGCCCGACTCGCAGGATTTGAGTCGAAAAAAGGTTTGACAATCATCCCAATTTCGATGTATACTAAAGGACGAACGATTAAACTCTCGATTGGTGTTGCACGCGGAAAGAAAACGCACGACAAACGTGAATCAATAAAAAAACGCGAAGCGAAATTGCACATTGAACGAGAACTCAAACGAGATCGTTGACATACAGAGGGGGATGATCGGCTTTGACAGTGAGCGATTCTTTCGCACGCGGGTCGAGGATTCTAGCTAGCTCGTTAAAAACGCTAGAAACATATACGTGCAAACGTATCAAAGGTAGCAAAGAGGGTTTTGTCCCCCTTTGCCCCAGCATTCGCAATCGCGTAAGCGTTTCGGATGCCGTCTCCGTGCCCCGACTCTCCGGGGGCGCATCGAGGCGTCATAACAGTGAGAGTATGGTGAACCGGTGTCTCCTGGCTTACCAGAAACAATGAGACTCGGCTGATTCGCATTTTGCGCGCTTCATAACGCTTCGGCTTAAAACACAAAAACGCGCTACGCTCGTAGATCTGCGTTTGTTTCCTTACTGGACGCGGGTTCGATTCCCGCCATCTCCATAGATAAAAAATAGCCGGCCTTGTGCCGGTTATTTTTTATTCTAGGAAATTTGCTGGCGGGAATCGAAGGCCGGAGGCGCGCCTGCCAAAGCAGGATAAAGCGCCGAGGTGGGGTCGCGAACACTTAGACCTTTCGAGCGCGAAGTGCGAAGAAAGGGCTTAGTGATTCGTGACCGATTCCCGCCATCTCCACATTCATTGACGGCACTCTATTCGTGCAGTAGGGTAATGATGGAAAAAACAAGACGGAATTCCCCGTCTTGAGTTCCCGAGAGAGGCGCGATTTGTCAACACTTCACGGAACAAAACTGATCGAAGCTCCTCCAGTTCGGAGAGGTGGCTACATACTGTGGGACGAGAATGCGCGAGCCGTGCTCTTCAAAAAGGATGACCGCGACTGCACCAGCATACGCCGCGGAACCGACAACAAGTGGGTCGCGGCGTTCATCAAGGACGAAAACGATTTTCTGGAATTCTCCCTCTTGATGGCCAACATGTTCGGATACGGCACGGAGAAAGTGGAAAATCTCTCGCTTCCCGCGTTCCACTTCATCTAGCTTCCAGAACCGCGTCCGCATTGATCACTCGCCTCGTTCGAAGGAGCCCCGTTTTCTCGGCGGGGCTCCTTTATTTTCGCGGAAAACAATACTTGACTTTATTATGTTCTTGTGATATTATTAAATTAGTGGTTCATTCAAGATATATATAAGGAGAATTCATGGGTCGCATCATCTCACGACTTTTCGTGATCGTCAGCCTACACACTGCGGCGTTCCTCGGTGCTGTGATGGCACACTCCTATGCCTTGGGGTCAGGGATCGGCTTACACCCAGCTCTCGCATCCATTCTTGCGTGGTCGGCGGGGCTGTCGTGGAGCTTGTTCATACCGTCGCTCCTAGAAAAAAAGGGTTGACAACATCAGATCGTAGCGACTTTCCCTCCCCCAGAAACGCCGTACCTGCACCTTGCATGTGCGGTGTTTTCATATCTCTTGACACCTAGTTGTGCCAGCGCCACATTCACTCTACAATTGATTCGTCATGACAACACGGACGACATTCGCAATCGGGGCAGGCATCGGGATTCTCGTCGGCGTCAGTGCCGCACTTCTCATGTCAGCATATGCACCGGGGGCAAAATACGACCGCAAGGAGACGACTCATGAGGAAGGTGGTATCCCTCCTCTCTCTGACTCAAAAAAAACACCGTTGCCAGAAACAAGCGACATCCCTGGCACGAAACAAATTGATGAAACGAAAACACCGCCCCATATCTCTGTCGTACCCGAGCCGACGGCAGAGGAAATGATACTCATTCACCAGACGATTGAAAAATTCAAGCTCTCGTCGCGAAAGCGCGAATGCACCACCGTCTCCATATGGGGAAACGATACGCAAACGCTCACAGTTGAGGTTCGGGAAAACCATACACCCGAGTGCGGCGGCGACCCGGAAACTTCACCCCGCCTTTTCACACTTGAAATAAATAAAAATACAGGCAAAGCATACTCCGATCGTTTCAGTAAAGACGGGGTGCTCGAAGAACTTCTGTAAGAGTAGTGGAACCGCCATCGGGAATAAAATCTTTCTATCCTCATCAGAAAAACACTCGTGCTACACTATTTCCATGACACTAGCCGACGAATTGAGTAAAAGCAGGAGCGACCTCTCTATCTGCGGCGAATGCGGACTTGCCTACTCTGACGCTACCCGAGCGAGCGAATGCGAGACTTGGTGCCGGACACATACAACCTCAAATCCAGAAATCGCGAAGTATGCAGTACAACGTTAGCCGACTGAACTAACTGGCCCGGTTGACGAATTTCACTCGACGGGCTAAGATACTGGCAATCCCGCTTGCGGGATTTTATAGACTGACGCATTGAAGCACGGGCGAATACGAATAAACCACCAGATTACAGCCCGCGAAGTGCGGGTGATTGACGCGGAGGGAAAAAATATCGGCGTCATGCCACTCGAGCGAGCGCTCGCGCTCGCCAATGAATCGGGAGGCGATCTCGTGGAAATCTCGGCAAAGACGAACCCGCCAATCGTGAAAGTGATTGAGTACGGGAAATATCTCTACTCGCTCCGGAAAAAGGATAAAGGAAAAGGCCATCGCACCGAGACGAAATCGCTTCAAGTTAAAATTGCCACCGGCGAGCACGACCTTGAGCTCAAATCGAAGAAGGCGTCGGAGTTTTTGAAAGAAGGCCATCGCGTCAAGATTGACCTCTTCCTCCGGGGAAGAGCAAAGTATTTGGACGAAAAGTTTCTCCGTGAACGGCTTGAGCGGGTTCTCCATTTAATCACCGAACCTTATAGTATTGCCAACGGGCCGACCAAGAGTCCGAAGGGGCTTACCATTATCATCGAGCGCGGAAACGTAAAAACCAATGAAAACAAACAAATCAATGCAAAAGCGGCTCCGGGTAACCAAACGGGGTAAGGTATTAAGCCGGAAGGCCGGCCAAGGGCATTTTAATGCAAAGGAACGTCGTTCAAAGCAACTTCAAGGTCGGAAGCAGAAACATGTCGTGATTAGATTTAAGACGCTTTCAAACCTTCTGCCTGCCGGATCGAATACTCTGTAGACTATAAATCATGCCGAGAGTAAAACGAGGAACAATTGGGGCGAAAACGAGGCGGGGTATATTGAAGCGTGCCAAGGGCTTTCGCTTCGGCCGCGGCTCGAAGGAGCGCCTCGCGCGCGAGGCGCTCCTTCATGCAGGAACCCATGCCTTTCGAGACCGGAAAAAAAAGAAACGCGTCATGAGAGCGGGGTGGAATGTGAAAATTAACGCAGGAGTCCGTGCGGAAGGTTCCTCGTACAGCAAATTAATTGGCGCTCTTACTAAAAAGAAGATTAAACTCGATCGGAAAATACTTGCGACGCTTGCCGAGCATCACCCGGAAATGTTCAAACGGGTACTTAAACAGGTAGCTCTCTAGAGAATGCGCTTGCAATCGGGACCCGTACAGGTCTCGTAGAAGTGGTCTGAATTCGCGTACACGCGGTAGTGGTCAACTTTCTCCTTTTTCACCATTTCAACTATCCGCCTCACGAGTGCCTTCGGGTCCTTGTCAAAAATAACCTTCTCATTCGGTCGGTGGGCGTTCTTAAGGATATTTCGTATGACATCGTCAGTTGCCCATCCCCCTTCGAGAATCCCGACCGGTTTCTTGTCTTCGAATGCAACAGTAAATTCATTGATCGTTCCAATCCTTCCGCAACAAATAATTACTGCGTCAGCGGAGCGCGTTAAAAGTAAGTTTCTACCCGAGTAACCAAAACCCGTATAGATAATGAGATCGAGGTATTCGAGGGGGAGATTGTAAACTTCCACGTGCTCTCGTTCACCTGCCGCGGGTGAAAGTCCAACTACCACACCTCCTTTTTCCTTAGCACCGCGTGCGCTCCAGAGTGGAATACCTGTCGTCGCGCCCGTTACCAAGATTGCGTCTTGCGCGACGATTTCCTCCCCAAGCACACGCGCAATCTGAAGCGATTCTTCGCCGCAGTGCTCGGTCTCCGCCGCTCCAGAAACGGCGATCTTTATTTTTTGATGCTGATGTTTCTCGTCTTCAGTCACTGTGAAACCATTATACCGGAATCGTGAATTCTGCCCCAAGAGTCGGCACTGTTGCCTCAATACCGAGGTAATCTTTCACCCTCTGGGCGAGAAAGAGTGATGAGCGCGGCTCTCCAAGAACCACAAAGACTCGCTTTAAGGTGTCAGCACTCCCCGCCACAATATCGAGGAGTCCGGATGAGTCTTTGTGTGCGGAATAGCCGCGGATTGTCTCGATTCGTGCTCGAGACATCACATCCTCCCCAAGAATCCGAACACTCTTCACTCCATCCTGAAGCATCCTACCCAAACTCCCCGGAACCTGGTAGCCGATAATAAGGAGGGTGCTCGAAGAGTCGGGGAGGTAGAGTTTCTCGTGGTGGATAATGCGGCCGCCATTACTCATTCCAGAACCTGCAATCACGATTTTTGGGGGTTTCACATTACGGATTGCCTTTGACTCTTCGGTTGTATACGTGAACTCTAGCCCGGGAAAATTAAAAATATCATCGCCGCTTTTGATAATGCCGCGCGCATCACTGTTAAAATAATTCGTGTACTTTTTGTAGATTCTCGTCACATCAATCGCAAGCGGGGAGTCAATATAGATAGGAAGCTTTGGGATTCTGCCACCCTCGACGAGGGAATTAATCTCATAGAGAAGCTCCTGCGTGCGTTCAAGGGAAAATGCAGGAATCATGAGTGTCCCGCCGCGCCGCACAGTATCCTCGATAATACCTTCGAGCATTTCCTTCCGCCGACTGACACCTTCATGCTCCCTGTCGCCATACACTGATTCAATTACGAGGTAGTCGAGTCCCGTGAGTGCTTCAGTGTCGCGGAGAAGCGGGGCGGGAGAATTACCAAGATCCCCCGTGAAAGCAATTTTCTTTCCGCCGTAGGTACATACGAACACACTTGAACCCAAAATATGCCCAGCGTCTTTCATATCTATGCTGAACTCTCCGATCGAGAACGCTTCGTGGTACGGAATTTCTTTCCAGAGTGACATTGCCTTTAGAACGTCTGCTTCTTCGTAGATAAGAGGTTTCCCCTCACCTCTCGCCTCTTTCCCGAGCACACCGAGACTGTCCATCATCATGAGCTCCGCGATTTCTCTTGTTGGTGGCGTAGAATAAATCGTGCCGCGAAATCCGTCGCGGACAAGCTTAGGAATACGCCCCACATGATCAATATGCGCATGCGTGACAAGGAGAGCGTCTACACCCTTTGGGTCATAGTGGAAAGGGTCTCGATTTACGTCCTCGCAGAATCGGCACCCTTGCGTGAGGCCGCAATCTATTAAAATCCGCTTCTCGCCGTCAGAGATAAGAAAATTGGAGCCGGTAGTCTGCCCCGCTCCGCCGTAAAAACCAAGACTTAGCTCTTTCGCCGCCATAATGCGTAGTACAGAAACCAAGCCAGAACCCCGCCAACCATGTCAAAGGAAAAATCCGCCATCGTATCCCCGACTCCGGGTTGGAACATTGAGGGGAGTCCTTCGGAAAGGCGGTACTGGTCCATACCATATTCAAAAAACTCCCAGAGTACGCCCACAAACGTCGCCGCAAGGAGAGAAAGAGCGAGAGCAAAAATGCCATGCTCGTGGAGTGCCCGTACATAGCCGCTCACGAAGTAGAGATAGAGCGCTGAAAGACCGACAAAGAACCCTCCTGCCACATGCATCACGGAATCAAGGTTCGGTATCTTGGCATACCACATCTCATACATCGCCACAGTATTGAGGACGCCAAGAATTGTGATAAAGACCAAAATAAAGAGCGGAAATATGCGTTCGTTCATCAGTGACTCGATTATAGTTCCCCATCCCTTAAAAACAAAACTCACCCCTTGGAGGTGGGATGAATTCTGGTAAGGTTATTTGAGCTGTATTGCCCTAGCTCTTCGCCAGGTGGGTGCTCGCATTGAATCACCACGGTGACTCAATAAACAAAGTTCCCGAAAAATACGACTTGATCTAGACAATACTTCAAATAACCTTATCTAGAGTATAGTTCTTCTCGACTGTATCCGACAACTCACACTCATTTCCTCTAGAGCTCTTTTTCACATAAATAATCCACAGCGTTTGCTGTGGCAGACACCTGCCTGGCCGGTAGGCAGGTATGACACAAAAATCCGCCGAGCGGAAGCTCGTGCGGGTTTTTATCGGGTCACTTGAAGCGGCATACTACTAGCCCTAGCTCATGGCTAGGTGGGTGTTCGCACTGCACCGCCACGGCGGCGCATGTAGCAGAAACTCCCGTATTGAGAAAAAAGATCTGGGCTAGGTAATGCCACGGCGTCTGAGCAATACTTCAAGTAACCCTATTTTCAGTATAAAAGTCTCTCTCGGACACCACAAGAGAATTAAGGCGACAAAATACACTGGTAAAGGGTGAATCATCCACCTCTCATCCACAGGTAATCCACTCTCTAGGAACCCCACTCATCTTCTCCGTAGAGAAATGGGTGGTCAACCCGCTGATAATCAAAAAGTTCATCGTCAGAAAAAAATCTTTTAATTTCATCTTGAGCCGTTTCCTTAGAATCGGAAGCATGTACGATATTTGTCTGTCCACTCACCGAAAAATCCCCTCTGATACTCCCGGCCAGAGCCTCATATCCCCTCGTCCTACCAACGATGAGCCGCACCGCGCCGATTGCATTAATGCCGGAGAGTGCAAGTACAACAACTGGAGCTGACTGCATATAGCGCCTGAGCGATTCGAAGAATGGTTTATCTTTGTGAAGCGCATAGTGCTCATCAAGGAGGACACTACTCAAACGCATCATTTTGAGACCCATAATTTTGAGGCCCTTACGTTCAAAACGGTGAATGATTTCCCCTAAGAGATTGCGCTGAACCGCGTCTGGTTTCATGATAACGAGCGTAGTCTCTTCCTTTCCAGTGTCTTTTATCATTGGTCCTAGTCTAAGTGATTACCGAAGAGACGTCAAAATAATCGGCATATCGCGAGAAATCATAATCGTGTGTTCAAAGTGAGCGCTCCTCGAGCCATCTTTTGTCTTTACTGTGTAACCGTCGGGTGCCGTCACTACCATTTCACCACCACGGCTTACCATCGGTTCAATTGCTATCACCGTACCCGACGTGAGACGCACACCTTCCCCGGGAATTCCAAAATTCGGGATAAAAGGCTCTTCGTGGGCCGCGCGACCGACGCCATGCCCGCCCAAATCCCGTATGATGCCGTAGCCCTTGGGTTTCAGATAGCTCTCAATCGCGTGCCCAATATCGCCAACCGTAGCTCCCTCCCGAGCCGCCTGTATTCCCCATGCGAGCGACTCGCGGGTATCTTCAATAAGCGCCGCGTCCTCAAGGGAGATTTCCCCAACCGGTACTGTCACCGCCATATCGACAAATAACCCGTCGTGCCTGACGCCAAGATCAAGACCGACGATATCTCCCTCCAATAGAATGCGCTCGCCGGGAATACCGTGAACCACTTCATCATTCACCGATACACACAGCGCTGTGGGATACGGGCTCTCTGCCCATGTGGGTTGATATCCCAAGAATGAGGGGGTGTCTCCGTTTTCTTTAATGAGTCGCCGCGCGAGCGCTTCCAGATCGCCTGTTGCGATGCCGGGGCGAACCGCGTGCTCAATCTCCCGCATAATGCAGGCAAGCCGCCAGCCCGCCTCTTCGAGGATTCTTTTTTCGTTCTCAGTCGCGGCGATCATAGCGAAAGGAGCGAAAGAATTTTGCGGTGTAGGGTTTCGGCGTCATGCCCGGCTTCAACTTCAATAAAACGCACAGCTTGATTTGAGCTGTAATAGCCAACGACAGGCATAACATCATGGTCAAACCAGTTCATCCGTTCTTCTATGACCGCTTGTCTCTTATCATCCTCCCGCGCACGCTCAAGTAACCGCTCTATCGCAACCTCACGCGAGAGCGAGAGGTATACGACAGATGGAGAGAAACCATAAAAAGGAAAAACTGTCTCCAAAATACGCGCCTCGTCGAGCGACCGAGGGGTGCCATCGATAATAAGGGTGTTTATGCCATCCCCTAAGTCCCGAATGAGAGAGTGGGACCAGATATGCACCGCAAGAAAATCTGGCTGGCGACCTCCAGTCGCCATGATTTTCCCCGCGAGCGTACTTGAGTATGAATCAGTTTTGATAAACTCTCGAAAACCCGCTCCGGTTTCTGTGTACAGCACTTTTCTTTCATCCGTTTTTGCAAGGTGTTCGATAAGGAGCCTTGACTGCGTACCCTTCCCGGAGCCGGAACGACCGAGAAAAATGAAAACTTCCTTTTTCATTGCTTGTTTACCACAGAATATCCGCGCGGGCGCGTCATTATTGCAGGGCGTAAATGTTATCGTCCGTTGTAATACTCGATCCGTATCCGGTTTCCGGGCACCATGATTCTCCCACTACCAATCTGGCCTTCTTCAGGTAAGGCTTCCCGGCCGCGCGCATCACTCCGCAGCTAGCCGGGTGCGACGGAGTTTCCAGGGCGGCAGTGAGGTCATACTCGTCGTTTGCCGCGTGGTAATGATAGTAGTATCCATACATCGCGCCCGTCAGAGGAGTTGTGTTCCCCGTGGTCGGCCTGTTGAGGGGGTCTACGGGGAGTTTAATATAGGGGGCAAGTAAGCTAGTGAGTGTTGTGGCGGCTGGCATCACTCCCGGGGCTGGCCAGCGAGCAGAGCCGAAAATACCATAACCACCGGGGAGGCTGAAAGCGCTGTCGGTAAAGCCATTGTATTCTCCTGGCCTATTCCATATGGATGTATACGGATCCGGATATGAGCCGTGCTCTTGCCGATAGAGATCAAGCGCTCCCCCAATCAGCTTCAAATCTGAAATCCGCACTGTGTCGCGCGCCCTGGCGCGCGCGGAGCTGACGTTTGCTAGTGTGACACTTGCAAGAAGCGCGATTATAGAAACGACAACGAGGACTTCAAGGAGAGCAAAACCGTCACGCCGGCCGTACATTTTCGTTGTTATGCGGGCAAGATCATCTCACCGCGTAGATATTATCCGCCGCGGCCCCAACTGTTGGGCACCATGAACTGTCCGGGGTCGCTCGGGCCTTCTTCAGGTAGGGTTGTCCGGCGGTGCGCACCACTCCGCAGCTCAGCGAATGCGACGGAGTTTCCAGAACGGCAATAAGGTCATACGCGTTAGTTGCCGCATTGTAATGATAGTAGTATCCATACCCTGTTCCGAATATAATAAATGATCCGCTATTCACCGGATCTACGGGGAGCTTAATATAGGGAGCGAGCAAGTTTGTAAGCGCTGGCCAGCGAGAAGCACCGTAAAGGCTACCGCCGAAATTCAGACTAGAAGCATTGTCAGTGATTTGGAGGGTATTGGCGGCATTGGTTGGATTTGGGTCCGGGTAGAGTCCATCATTATCATCGGCATAAAGAGCGAGAGCATTATGAATCTGTGCGAGCTCTTGAATACGCCTTGCATCCCGAGCTCTCGCGCGCGCTTGGTTGAGCGATGAGAGCACGATACTCGATAAGAGACCGACAATGGCAATGACGACGAGGAGCTCGACTAAGGTAAAACCGTTTTTTCTACCGGAACCAGACATAGGCGGCTAAAACAAGGCAGGCGAGGGAAATGACAATCATCACCACATCCGCTTGCTCTTTCGTTTTCACAAGTCCGAACGAAACTTTCATTACCGCGCGGGTGATAGGGGGAAGATTTTGCGTTTCGCTTCGATATGTTGAACCCGTCGAAATATCTTGCTCCTTCGTAAATTCTATGTCTGTCATAGGGGTGCTACATTACTTTTATACGTTGAAGCATACCATGGGGTTAGTATTCCCGCATGGAAAGCTGTGCATTAATTTTCTTGATGAGGTCAAGGACGACGGAAACCACAATGAGGAGGCCTGTGCCGCCGATAGCGAGAGCGGGGTTCTCTGTAATAGCCTGCATCAAAAACGGCATAACCGCAATTCCGCCCAAAAAGAGTGCTCCGACAAGGGTAATTCGATAGAGAATATTCCCGATATACTCCGCAGTCTGGACCCCCGGGCGGACGCCAGGGATAAAGGCACCGCTTTTCTGGAGATTAGTTGCAATCGCGTCGGGGTCGAAGGTGACCGCAGTATAGAAGTAGGTAAAGAGAAATACCAAGACAAAGTAGAAGGAGCCGTAAATCCAGATATTATTCACCACCTGTGAAAGTACATTGGCAATACCGAGTAAAACCGCATTCTCGGAGGTTGAGAGGAAATTCGCGATCATTTGGGGAAAGAGAAGTATGGAAAGAGCGAAAATGATCGGGATCACACCTGCTTGGTTCACGCGGAGTGGAAGGTAGGTCGAGACCCCGCCGTAGAGCTTCATCCCTCTGACGCGCTTCGCATAGGTAATCGGAATCGGTCGTTCAGCTTCACTGATTACAACTACGCCCGCGATAATCACTGCCGCCGCCGCAAGGAAGGCAAGGTAGGTCGGGATTTGAGCGGGACTGAACGTAAAAAAGACTTGCGAGAGTGCCGTCGGGAGAGAGGCAACGATACCGGCAAAAATGATAAGGGAAACACCATTCCCGATGCCGTAGCGCGAGATGAGCTCTCCGAGCCACATGAGAAGAACCGACCCCGCGACAATGACAACGATATTGACCACGGTATCAAAGAAAGTAAACGAAAGAAGCGCACCGGAGTTCCGGAGAAGTGCCAAAAGACCGTACCCTTGCATCACTGCAAGCGGGACCGCGAGAAGCCTTGAGTACTGGGCGAACTTCCTTCTCCCTGCCTCACCTTCTTCATGATAGAGCTCTTTCAAGCGAGGGAAAATCATAGTGAGGAGCTGTAAAATAATCGTTGCGGTGATATACGGAGCAACGCCCAACATGAAAATGGACAAATTTGCCAACCCACCGCCAGAAAAAATGTTGAGAAGACCCAAAAACTGACTTCCCTCAAAAAAATCCCCCAAACGCTCGAGATTGACTCCCGGAATCGGAATATTTGCGCCGAGCCGAAACACGAATAGCGCGAAAGCGACAAAGAGAATCTTCTTTCGAAGATCCGAGTCGCTTATGATGAGACGAATTTTATTTCCGAACGATTCCATATGTCTTTATGTCTTTGGTCGGGTAATTAAACGACGAAACTATGATGCTTTCTTTGATTTCTCTTTCGCACCCTTCTTCCCGAGAACACTCCCTCCGGCATCGTGGATTTTTTTCAAGGCACCGACGGAAGCACTCACACCAAAAATGTTGAACGCTTTGGTTAACTTCCCAGTGCCCAAAATTTTTATCTCCGCGCCAGCGCGAGAATCCTTGATAAGTCTCCGTGAGAGTAGTGCTCGTAGGGTAATTTTTGCCCCCGACTCGAAGTGCTCTTCGAGGTCCGAGAGCATCACCACATGTGATTTTTCAGAAATACCCTGAAAGCGCCCGCGTTGTTTCGGAAGCCGTTTCATAATGTCGCGGAGGGCCGGTCTAATGCGGTGGCCCGCACGAGCCCTCTGCCCTTTTGTGCCGCGACCAGAAGTCGTTCCACGCTTCCCCCCACGGCCAAGGCGTTTCCCTTTTCTCCGCTCGGTTGTTCTCGATAAAGTATGTAACTGCATATATTACTCTCTGACAAGAGCTTCGTGTTCCCCAAGCATACGGAGTGCTTCGTAGACAGCACGGGCATTATTTATTTTATTCTTACTTCTTGAAACAATTTTCGCACTAACATCCCGTACTCCCGCAACGTCGAGCACGCTCCGTACCACGGACCCGGCGACGAGTCCTCGGCCGGGGACCGGACGCACAATGACTCGTGAAGCGCAATATTTTGCTTCCTCTGCGCGCTTAATCGAGTGGGATTTTGTGAGCGGAATTGTTATCAGGTTACGCTTTGCAAGACGCACCGCCTTTTGAATGGCAAGAGCTGTATCTACTCCTTTTCCGACACCGATACCAACGCGACCTTTCCTGTCGCCAACCACAACTGCGGCAGAGAAACTGAAACGTCTTCCTCCCGCCACAACACGCGTCACTCGGCGAATATTAAGAACTACCTGCTCAAACTCATCACGCCTCGGCACACGCGCGCCACGAGAAAAAGGCTTTCGTTTTTTCGATGCTTCTTCGGGAGCGAGAACTGCTCCATTTTCAACTGGTGTAGTAATTTCCATAATTAAAACTCTAATCCTCCTTCCCGACCCCCTTCAGCAAGTGCCCGAACCCGACCCGCATAGCGGAATCCCGCGCGGTCAAAACGAGCTTTCGTAATGCCCTTCTCCCGAGCGCGCTCGGCAAGCGCTGTACCAACTCTATGCGCCTCACGTTCTTTCTTCCGCACGTTACTTTTTTCTTTTTCCTCGCTTCCTTTCTCTCCTCGTCCTAACTTTTTTTCCTGCCTGCCGGCAGGCAGGGCGCGTGAATCAGCTGAAGCAAGTGTTTTACCGCTCACATCATCGACAAGCTGGGCATAGATATATCGATTCGAACGAAAAACAGCAAGACGAGGGATATCTTTGGTACCGTTGATTCGGTACCTGATTTTCCGATGTCGGCGGTCTCTTTTGTCGCGTGTCGTACTCATATGCTTTAGTCTAGGTAACAGATTTTTTACCTTGCTTCCGTCGTACGACCTCACCTTCATAGCGAATCCCTTTCCCTTTATAGGGTTCCGGTGGTTTTACTTCGCGGATGAGAGCGGTAAATTTGCCGACGCGCTCTTTGTCGTTCCCTGAAACCGTCACCACATTCTTCTCAACCGTTACCATAACACCTTCAGGGACAAGAAGTCGGACCGGGTGCGAGAGCCCAACAGAAAGTTCAAGGTTCTCCCCACTCAAGGTTGCGCGGTATCCAATACCTTCAATCAGAAGTTTTTTTGAAAAGCCGTCGGTCACGCCCTTAATCATGTTCCGGATGTGCGACGCGAATGTTCCGGTATAAACGTGTGTCTCCCCAACTCCTTCGCGTGGCAGCACTTTGATCAAAGAATCCTCTATCGCAAGTTCCACGAGATCAGAAATTTTTCTCGCGACTGCTCCTCGCGGGCCTACAATCGAAAGGGTGCCTTCGGCAAAGGTAGCTTTTGTGCCGAGAGGAAGGGTAATTGGTTGTCGAGCAAGTCGTGACATGGTAATCAAAAAATTAACGGATCATACACAAAACCTCACCACCGACATTTTCCTTCACCGCATCACGCGCACTCAAAAGCCCTTTCGTCGTTGAGATAAGAGTGAGAGAATGCCTCCGCGCGAGAGTGCCGAGGTCTTTCGCACTCCGATACACTCGCCTCGAGGGTTTCGAGACAGATGAGATACTGCCGAGAACGCTCCGTCGTGGAGCTCTCATATCGAGCTCTACGACAAGATGCCGCTTCACCTTCTTTCCGCGGGATTCATATGAAAGAATAATCCCTTCGCGCAAAAGTGCCGCGAGAATCTCGGCTCGAAGTTTTGAGTACGGAACAAGAGTGCTTGAACGCCCCGCCCGAGTGGCGTTCCGTAACCTCGTAATCGTGTCGGAAACAGGATCTCCTACCATGATGATTTTTTAATACCGGGGACCTTCCCCTCGTTCGCAAGTTCACGGAAACAAATACGGCAGAGGCCGAAATCGCGCATAAATCCGCGTTTCCGTCCACACCGAAAGCACCTGCGTACAATGCGTGTGGAGAATTTCGGCGTCCGTCGCGCCCTCGCCTTTACTGACGTTTTAGCCATTTAGAATATAGACTTATATTGCCTCCTCGGCTCGGAAATACTAGCACACCGAATTAAGCTGTCAATGGGGCCTCTTTTTGGACTCTTCCCTGCGAAACGGGAATCCGAGGGAACGATAGAGTGCAAGTGCCCCAAACTTCGTCTTCGCGGTCGATACTACGGTAATCGCGAGTCCAAAAACGTCCCGAAGGTCCTCGTCTGCCGTTTCCGGGAAAATAGTATGTTCTTTCACCCCAATCGTCATATCCCCCGAGGTGTTCACGCACTTGGGGTCAAGCCCTCTGAAATCGCGCATGCGAGGGAGTGCAATCGTAATCAGCTTGTCGAGAAATGCATACATCTTCGCTCCGCGCAGAGTGACAATGACCCCCACTGGATCCCCTTCCCGCACTTTGAAACTCGCGATGGATTTCTTCGCTCCACGCACTGCCGCATGCTGCCCGGTAATCCGGGAAATTCGATCGAAAACAAGGGTACGTTTGCGGTCGTCTTTGATTGATCCAGTACCGGAGCTCACCACAACCTTCAGAAGTCGCGGCACGGCAAAATCGTTCGAAATGCCGAGTTCACTTCGAATCAAAGCTTTTGATGTTTTAATTTTTTCTTTGAAAGTTTCCATATTTCCGTATCTGTATGCCATTAGCCCTCACTTCGAAGCGCGCGGACATTTGATATATGAATGGGTATTGTCACCTCGACTACTTGTCCTTTTTCACCCGCCCGGCGAGCCCGACGTCTGCGCTTTACCACATTCACTCCCTCCACGATAACTCGTTCCTCTTTAGGATAGACGGCAAGCACTTTACCACTTAACCCTCTGCCAGAACCCGAAAGAACACGTACAGTATCACCTTTTTTGACTTTTGTTTTCATAATAGATTACGGATATCAAACAACCTCAGGAGCAAGAGAAGCAATTTTCTGGAAACCGCGTTCGGCAATCTCCCGCGGGATGGGACCGAAAACACGACCACCCTTCGGTTCTTTTTTCTCGTCAATAATCACGACTGCGTTCTCGTCGAAACGGATATATGATCCATCTCGCCTCCGGTAAGGCTGGGACTGACGCACAACCACAGCTCGCTGGATTTCTTTTTTCTTAATCATCTTCCGCGGTTCGGCAACTTGCACCGAGAGAACAACGATATCGCCGAGTCTCGCATACCGTTTCCGGGTTCCTCCAAGAACGCGGAAAATCCGGCCGATTTTAGCGCCCGTATTGTCAGCAATCTTAACGATGGTTCGTTCGTGGAGCATGGTTAAGAGACTACCTCGAAATGCTTCCGTTTGGAAATCGGGCGGCACTCACGGATAATGACCGTATCACCAATCACGGTTTTATTCACGGCATCGTGGACTAAGTAACGCTTGCTTCGAAGAACGTACTTTCCGTATCGTCTCTCTTGTTTAAACGTTTTCACCAAAACCGTACGCGTGCGCTCTTGGGGAGCGCTCACCACGACCCCGCGGAGGGTTTTGCGTTTTATCTGTTTGTCTTCGGTTTTCTTTTTAGTCATAATGTTATTCTACCTTCCGGCTCCCGAGTTCTGTCAAAATACGGGCAATCGTTCTTCGGATGGTTCTGCCCTCCTTCACATTTTTCGTTTTGCCGCCGGTAACGCCAAACCGAAAAGCACGGAGAGCTTCCCGTTTCTCCACGAGCACTTTCATAAGTTCATCACCTGAATGTTTTTCAAAGGTTTCCATAGAGATTTTACCTAGTGTGAACGTTCAATAACGACTGTTTTCACTGAAACCTTGCTCCCTGCCTTCCTCAGTGCATCGCGGGCCTCGGACCCCGGAACGCCATCAATCTCAAAAAGAATGCGCCCAGGATTCACCTCAACGCAGTAACCCGCGAGATCACCCTTTCCTTTTCCCATTTTCACTTCAGCCGGTTTCTGTGTAAAAGGGCGGTCAGGAAAAACGCGCACCCAAATTTTCCCGACCTTCTTAATGGAGCGAGACATGGTTTTTCTCGCCGCCTCAAGCTGTTGGGCGGTGATACGTCCATGTGCGCTTGCCTTCAGGCCGTGGGAACCAAATGCGAGCTTCGCTCCGCGCGTTTCAATGCGGACACGCTTCAGATTTCTACGTCCGGTTTGCCACTTTCGGTATTTGACTTTCTTTGGGTACAGCATGGTAGTAATTAACGATCAAAAATATCTCCTCGGTAAATCCAAACCTTAATACCGAGATCGCCATAGGGGAGATGTGCTTTCTCACGCGCGAAGTCAATGTCGGCGCGAAGCGTCTGAAGCGGAATTCTTCCTTCTTTCAGATATTCCTTCCGTCCGATATCCGATCCTCCAAGCCGACCCGAGAGTGCAATCTTAACGCCTTTTACGTTCTTATTCGCCACCACTTTCTGGATCATCTGTTTCATCACTCTTCGGTGCGGCATACGCTTTTCCAAACTCTCGGCGACCATCTGTGCCACGATTGCGGCGTGCGATTCCGGTGCCCGCACTTCCTCGATATCAATCCGCAGTTCTTTCGGAACTGATGCACGAATCCGTTTGAGAAACGTGAGTACATTTTTTCTCAACTTCAGCGACCCCTCTCCACTTCTACCAATGAGAAGCCCTGGTCGCGATGTTTTCACGATGAGGCGGTACACGGTCTGTCCGCGCTCGATTTCAATAGAGTCTACGTAAAGTCCGCGCAGCTCTTTTTCCAAGTACTCGCGGAGGAGCACGTCGGTCTTCAGAAAATCAACGTATCCACGACGGTCACCAAACCAGCGGGATTTCCAGTCCCTTAGAGTACCAAGTCGGTGTGCGTATGGATGAACACTGTGTGACATATAAATTTAGTTTCTCTTCTCGAGGGTCTTCGTTTGTGGTTTCTGTTCGTCCAAGGTAACAGTAATATGAGAACGACGTCGGCGGATTGGGTTTGCCATTCCACGTGAACGCGGTTGGGAACGCTTAAGCGTTACCCCACTCTCCACCCGTACCTCTTTCACATAGAGTCCTTCTAGAGAAAGAGTTCCTCCTGAATCCTTCACTTTTGCATTCGCGTAGGCACTCCGGAGTAATTTCTCAAAAGTCGCCCCCGCGCGCTTTGGAAGGTGGTGGAGTTCTGCCAAAGCACGGTAGAGATTTTTCCCGCGAATCATGTCCGCAACGAGGCGCGTTTTTCGGGGACTTTGGTCGTAATTTTTAAGCACTGCTTTCATAAGCCTCGTTTATTTCTTTTTTTCTGTCTGCGCCTTCGCTTGCTGGGCCGCACCGATTTCGGCTCCCTTCTTTGCCTGATCGATGGCCTTCTGAATCTTTCCTCCGTGCCTGACGAATTTCCTTGTCAGCGAAAACTCACCGAGTCTATGCCCCACCATTTCCTCGGTCGGTTTCACTTCGATAAAATCCTTACCATTGTGAACCATGAACGTGAATCCAACCATTTCCGGTGCAATCTGACTCGCGCGAGACCATGTCTTTACGGCGCCTATGTCCGCAGGCCGCTTACCCTGAATCTTTTTCAGGAGCTTTGGGTCAATATAGGGTCCTTTTTTAAGGGATCGTGACATTCTATAGCGTTTGCCGTTAAAAAAATCAGCTCAAGGCCATCCAGCCAAAAGCTGAAGATGCGAGTCCGTTGACTCGTCCACATCCTACTGGTGAGACCTATAAATGTCAAACCGTCCGTAGCGGTGGAATAGTTTGATAAAGAAAGCTTTTTTACCTTTCTTTATCTTCGTTTCACTCCACCTCTCCGAGCCACAATCATCGAGTTAGAGCGCTTCTTTTTGCGTCTTGTCCTAACACCGCCGGTTATCTTCCCCCACGCACTTACGTTCCGGCGCCGGCCCCTTCCTTGACGTCCTTCACCTCCGCCATGAGGGTGATCAACTGGGTTCATGGCTGTTCCACGCACTGTCGGACGAATACCAAGCCAGCGACTCCGTCCCGCTTTGCCAATTGAAACCAACATATGTTCTTCGTTTGAAACTGCCCCGACGGACGCGTACGAGCGTTCGCTCACTCGACGAATCTCCCCGGATGGCATTTTGAGCGTGGTGTAACCACCGTCTGTAGAAAGCACTTCTGCGTAAGAACCGGCAGAGCGAACAAATTTCGCGCCCCCGCCAGGCATAAGTTCGACATTATAAACAAAGGTCCCCACGGGAAGATGCGAAAGAGCCATTCTGTTTCCAACACGCACTTCTCCCTTTTCCCGAGTTTCCACCTTGTCGCCGAGCTTGAGACTCCGCGGCGCGAGCACATAGCGTCGCTCGCCGTCTGCGTAGCAGATAAGTGCAATAAAACCGGAGCGGTTTGGGTCGTATTCAATGCTCTCGATCTTTGCCGGTATATTTTTCTTGTCATAGAAAAAATCGATATCGCGGTAAAGCCGTTTATGCCCCCCGCCCTTATGCCTCGTCGTAATCCTTCCTGCGGCATTTCGTCCCACATCCCGCTTCCTCCCTCGGGTTAGGGGCTTATGGGGCTCTCCACGTGTGATAACACCACGGTAGGTAACCACAGTCATAGAGCGTCGCGATGGAGTCCTGGGTGCGTACTTTTTCATGATGATTATGCGTACTCGATTTTATCTCCCGCACGGAGATATACAACAGCTTTTTTAAATCCAGGTTTCTTGCCTTCTCTACCGCGTGCGAAAATAGTCTTCGGTTTTACCCGAATGATACGCACCATCCGCGGCTTCACTCCGTAGCGATGTTCTATTTCTTCCCGAACCTCTATCTTTCCCGCATCAGAAGAAACGACAAATGTATACACACCCCCACCGCCACGAGTGTTCAAGGTCCCCTTCTCCGTCATGTGCGGACGAAGTATGGGAGAATTTTTTCTTGTGAGTGATTTTTCTGTCATGGCGATACTCTAAGCACGTCCGTCAATAACTTCGAAGCTCTCGCTTGGACGAACGACCACCACATATTGATAGGTGAGAAGGTCAAGCGGGCTCACATTTCGAGCTTCTTCCACCCTGGCACTTCCGATATTTCTGAAACTTCTCTCAAGTAATAAATCGCGCGAAGGGACAATGATGAGAACTCGTTTGCCGCGTAGATACTTCATCTTCTCCGCTCCGGGAATCCCGGAAAGGCGCTCGAGAATAATCCGAGCCTCGCGGGTCTTTGGAGCGGAGAAGGGGAGTTCATCAACCAAGATAACCTCGCCGTCACGAAATTTCTGCGAGAGTACAGTGAAAAGAGCGCGCGTTTTCATTTTCCGGTTGATTTTCTTCTTGTAGTCACGCTCCGGCGTCGGGCCGTGGGTTACACCACCACCCACCCAAAGAGGAGAACGAATGGATCCATGACGAGCCTTTCCGGTACCCTTCTGACGCCATGGCTTTTTACCACCACCTCGAACTTCTCCTCTATCTTTCACACTCGCCGTGTTCATACGCTTGTTTGAGCGCATAGACTCCGCAACCTGGTGCACGAGGTTAGCATTCCACCGGACACCAAAAAGCCGCTCGGGGATTTCCACCTTCCCGATCTCACTCGCGTCTTTCGATCTGTATACGAGCGCTTCCATATTTTCTTTACTGCGAACTAATCATTACTAAACTCCCCCGCCTTCCAGGAGCAGCGCCTCGAATAAAGAGCTCATTGCGTACTGGGTCAATCCTGATTACTTCGACATTTTTAGCGGTAATTCTTTCGCCTCCCATCCTTCCCGCCATACGCATACCCTTAATGACGCGCCCTCCGCCGCGTCCACCACCTCCGATAGCACCAGCTTCGCGTTCGGAATGTTTCTGTCCATGAGTTCGAGAACCTCCGGAGAATCCGTGCCTTTTTACCACACCCTGAAACCCCTTGCCCTTTGAGACACCTGTCAGTCGCACAAGCTCCCCAGGGGAAAAAAGGGTTACATCGACCTTGTCTCCAATCTTAAATTTTAACGCCTCTTCGGGTGTGAAATGCGCCTCACGCAAGTGCCTGAAGGCACCGAGCTCTTTCAGGTGCCCTTTCTCGGGTTTTGGTATGAGCACCTCACGTTTTGACCCAAAGCCAAATTGGAGCGCAGTGTATCCCTCTTTCGGGGCGGTTTTAATCTGCGTTACAACGCATGGCCCCGCAGTAAACACCGTCACGGGGTAACACGTCCCATCCTCAGCAAACACCTGGCTCATTCCCTCTTTTGTTCCGAGTAAGAATTTCATATATAAATCCCGCAAGCGGGATTACCGGTATCCTACCAGAAATCCCGAGACTGTCAAAAGAAAGCAAAAGAAAGATAGATTCTCGCCGCCGGCCCAAGGCCGGCGGGCACTACATCATCTTGACGTCGATATTGACACCAGAAGGAAGATCGAGACTCGTGAGGCTCTCAATAATTTTTGGAGAGGGATTCTCGATATCAATAAGTCGTTTGTGAATGCGCATCTCAAATTGCTCGCGCGCATCTTTGTGCACGAAGGAGCTTCGGTTCACCGTGTACTTCTTGATGGATGTCGGAAGCGGCACAGGACCTCGTACCGTAGCGTCATAGCGCTCGGCCGTATCCATAATCTGTTTTGCCGAGGCGTCGAGAATTTTGTTCTCATAAGCGGAAATTCGAATCCGAAGTTTTTGGATCACTTCTTTCTCCTTCTCCGCCTTCTTTTTCGCGACTCGCTTGGGAGTTTTTTCGACGTCCGTAGCCACCGCTGTAATCTTTAGCTTACAACCTTAGTCACCACGCCCGCGCCAACGGTCTTACCTCCTTCGCGGATTGCAAACCGTTGCTTTTCCTCAAGCGCGACCGCCGCCACAAGTTTTACTTTAAACTTGATTGTGTCGCCTGGCATCACCATCTCTATCCCTTCGGGGAGCGTTACCTCTCCGGTGACATCAGTCGTACGAATGTAGAACTGGGGTTTATATCCGGTGAAAAACGGCGTATGTCTGCCGCCTTCCTCTTTCTTCAGAATGTAGACTTCGGCCTCGAAGTCAGTATGCGGAGTAACCGAACCAATTTTCGCGATAACTTGTCCACGGTCAATGTCTTCCTTTTTCACTCCGCGGAGAAGAACACCGGCGTTATCTCCGGCAAGACCTTCATCAAGCGTTTTATTAAACATTTCAATACCAGTCACGGTCGTCTTTGTGGTCGGGCGAAGTCCTACAAGCTCGACTTCCTCTCCAACTTTCACCTTGCCGCGTTCAACGCGACCAGTTACCACCGTTCCGCGTCCTTCAATCGAGAATACGTCTTCAATAGGCATAAGGAAGGGCTTATCAACCTCGCGAACTGGCTGGGGAAGATATTCGTCAAGCGCCTTCGTGAGTTCGAGAATTTTCTTTGCCCACTCGTCATCTATACTCTTCGCCTCAAGTGCTTTAAGCGCTGAACCTCTTATGATAGGGGCTTTTTCATCGTATTCATATTTCTTCAAGAGTTCTCTCACCTCTTCCTCAACAAGATCAATCATATCTTTCTCGGGAACCATGTCTACCTTGTTCAAAAATACGATGATTTTGGGAACTCCAACTTGCCGCGCAAGGAGAATGTGCTCACGCGTCTGTGGCATAACACCATCCGTCGCCGCAACAACGATAATTGCGCCGTCCATCTGGGCGGCGCCCGTAATCATATTCTTGATGTAGTCAGCGTGACCCGGAGCGTCAATGTGCGCGTAGTGGCGCGCCGCAGTTTCATACTCATTGTGTGAGAGAGCGATCGTAATTCCGCGAGCCTTTTCTTCTGGAGCGGAGTCAATCTGGTCAACGCTTCTGAGTTTGACTTTTTGACCGGCCAAATTGAGCACATGAAGAATTGCCGCGGTGAGTGTCGTCTTACCGTGGTCAACGTGTCCAATTGTGCCGACGTTTATGTGCGGCTTTGATCTGTTAAATGCTTCTGCCATGGTTCTTCTCTCCTGGCTTACGTGGGAGATTCCCACTCTGCCATCACTAAGCTAATAAAAAAACGCCTGCCTGCTGGCAGGCAAAGCCTACGAGCGTACTTGGTGAGTGTATATGAAAGTCATTTTCCAGTCAATGAGACTAGTCATTTTCTGAGAGGATTGTCTCTTAGGTCCGGGAAGCGATAATCTCCTCAGCTGCATTCCTCGGTACGATGGCGTACCGGTCAAATTCCATGGTGAACGACGCCCGCCCCTCGCTCATTGAACGAAGTGTCGTCACATAACCGAACATCTCCGAAAGCGGAACATGGGCGTGGATTACCTTTGCACTACCGCGCTCGAGCATACCTTCGACCTGTCCACGCTTTGAACTCAAGTGCCCAGTGATATCTCCCATAAATTTCTCCGGCGTCACGATTTCAATCCGCATAATGGGTTCCAAAATAACCGGCTTCGCCCGCTTTGCCGCGTCTTGAAGTGCCATAGACCCGGCAATCTTAAATGCGATTTCTGACGAATCTACGTCATGGAACGATCCGTCGAAAAGCTCACAGGAAACATTGGTCAGTGAAAACCCGGCAAGGACGCCTTTTGTCATCGCTTCACGCACCCCTTTCTCAACCGCAGGGATAAACTCCTGCGGAATTGCGCCTCCTTTGATACTATTCACAAACTCATAGCCCACCTCGCGTTTTGTTCCTTTCCCTTTCTTTTGCTTCGCCCCCTCAACCTCGGGCTCGAGAGGTTTTATCTTGATCTTCACATGCCCGTACTGTCCGTGCCCACCCGTCTGCCTGATATATTTCGCCTCTGCCTCGGCGGGGGCCGTAATCGTTTCTTTATAGGCGACTTGGGGTTTCCCAGATGTTGCAAGAACGCCAAATTCGCGTTTCATTCGGTCAACGATAATCTCGAGGTGCAATTCACCCATGCCGGAAATAATGGTTTCGAGTGTTTCTTGATCGGTGGACACACGGAACGTCGGGTCCGCTTCAGCGAGTTTGCGCAATGCGATACCCATTTTTTCCTGATCGGCTCTTGTCTTCGGTTCGATGCGCATCGAAACAACCGGTTCTGGAAATTCGATTTTTTCAAGCACGATTGGGTGATCGGGGTCACAGAGTGTGTCCGAGGTATGCGTATTTTTGAGCCCTACAAGCGCCGCAATTTCTCCAGCATACACTTCGCTCACTTCCTCCCGCTCGTTCGCATGCATGCGTAAGATTCTCCCAGCGCGCTCTTTCTCGCCCGTCGTCGAGTTATACACATAGGAACCTGCCTTGAGAACACCCGAATAAACCCTGAAATATGTCAGCGCCCCTACGAATGGGTCGGTCTGAAGTTTAAAAGCGAATGCCGCGAGTGGGGCATCGTCCCGAGTCTCGCGTACAATCTCTTCCCCAGTCTCTGGGTCAGCCCCGCGGATAGGTGGAATATCAATCGGCGACGGGAGGTAATCGATTACACCGTCGAGAACCAACTGAACGCCTTTATTCTTAAGCGCCGAACCGCAAAATACCGGAACCAAATCGTTCGCGATGACAGCCTTCCGGAGAATTTTCTTGAGTGTTTCCACCGGGATTTTCTTTCCTTCAAGGTATTCGTGGAGCGCCGTTTCATCATGTTCCACAATGCGTTCGACGAGTGCATCGCGAAAACGCTTCGTGACATCAATCAGATTTTCCGGAATTGGAATTTCATCGACATTCTCTCCATGCTCCCCGCTGAATCCATATGCTTTCTCGGTAAGAAGGTCAACGACACCCGAAAATCCACTCTCCGCTCCAATCGGAATCTGGACTCTCACCGCTTTTTTCGTAAGACGATCAATAATGGTTCCGTAGGAAAATTCAAAGCTTGCACCAGTGCGGTCAAGTTTATTGATAAAACAAATCCGAGGCACAAGATATTTGTCCGCCTGGCGCCACACGGTTTCCGACTGCGGCTCAACACCAGCGACTCCGTCAAAAACCACAACACCGCCGTCGAGGACTTTGAGCGAGCGCTCAACTTCTGCGGTGAAATCAACGTGTCCGGGCGTGTCAATAATATTGATGCGGTGCTTTTTCCCTTCGTCGCCCGCGGCATACGTCGGCGTCCAAAAACAAGTCGTTGCGGCACTCGTAATCGTAATCCCGCGCTCGCGTTCCTGTTCCATCCAGTCCATCACCGCCTCGCCTTCATGCACCTCTCCAATTTTATGCGAAACACCAGTATAAAAGAGAACGCGCTCGCTCGTCGTCGTTTTACCGGCGTCAATATGAGCGATAATGCCGATATTGCGAACTCTCTCTAATGGATAATCTCTGGCCATAAATAAAAATAACTAACGAGCTGTCATTGCCCGCGTAGAGTACCAAGTATTTCTCACCCTCTCGGGCGGGTAATCTCTCCCCATACCGCTACTGTTACCAGCTGAAGTGAGCGAAGGCGCGGTTTGCCTCAGCCATTTTATGCGTGTTCTCCCGTCGCTTCACCGCCTCGCCCTCGCCCTTACTTGCAGCGATAATTTCTTCAAGCAAACGCTCCCGCATGGGTTTCCCTTTTTTACTCCGCGCGGCTTCCACAAGCCATCGCATCGAAAGCGCCATCCGACGCTCCGGTCTTACTTCGCGAGGAACCTGGTATGTTGCCCCGCCAATCCGCCGTGAACGAACCTCCATCACCGGAGTTGCATTCTTAAGTGCCGTCTCAAAGACCAGAAGCGGATTTTCCTCTTTTTGGCGAGTTTTAATATCATCGAGCACGCCGTAGACAATTTTTCGCGCGGCATTTTTCTTTCCTTTCCGCATACAGTAGTTGATAAACTTAGAAACCGTCGGCGAACTGTAGCGGTAGTCGGGCGCGGCTGTATGTCTGATTTTTATTTTCCGTCGCATATTTACTCAGCTTTCGGACGCTTCGCTCCATAAAGACTTCGTCCTTGTCTTCGTTTTCCTACACCCTCGGTATCAAGAACACCCCTCACGATGTGATACCGGACGCCCGGAAGGTCTTTTACGCGCCCACCACGGACAAGCACCACCGAGTGCTCCTGTAAATTGTGTCCTTCTCCGGGAATGTAGGCCGTCACCTCCATACCGTTCGTCAACCGCACACGGGCAATTTTACGCAGTGCGGAATTTGGTTTTTTCGGCGTCTGTGTGCCAACCTTGATGCAGACGCCGCGTTTGAACGGAGCATTGTAAAAAACCGGCGCATTCTTGAGCACATTAAAACCGCGAGAGAGAGCAATTGACTTTGTCTTCTTTCGCACTTTTGAACGCCCGCGGCGCGTCAGCTGATTTATCGTTGGCATAGCGCTAGATTCTACTACGTGCCCCCTCCCTTTGCAAGAGTTTTATCGAAGAGTGCCTTCTCACAATCAAAGCCGAACACCGCTCAAAAGCGCTGCGATGTCACCGACGAATCCAAAAAAATAAGAAGAGAAATAAAGAAGAAGTGCAAAGAGAATGAGGAATCCCGCCGTGCCCGCTCGCCGCTCGAGGGCACTTCCGAGGCGGTAAAATCTCCCGGGTAAAAAAGCCGAAAGTACTTTTGATCCGTCAAGCGGGGGAATTGGGATCAGATTAAAGGCGGCAAGTGCGAGGTTTATATAGACAATGGCGACAAGTATGATGAGTGACTCTGGCGCGAGTGCCGAAGATAACCCAAGCACACGGAGTGCGAGACCAAATCCGAGAGCAATCGCGATATTTGCGAGGGGGCCAGCGAATGCCACCCACGCACTTCCCCATTTGCCGCCCCGAAGATTCGCGGGGTTGTAGGGAACCGGAAGCGCCCAACCGATTAGCATAGGAGCATTCAGAAGAATGAGCGATGCCGGAATAAGAACGGAACCGACTGGATCGAGGTGTTTGAGGGGGTTTAGCGTGAGACGGCCGGAAAATTTTGCAGTAGAGTCTCCAAGAAAGTACGCCGCGTACCCATGGCTCACTTCGTGGATTACGACGGACATGACAAGAACCGCTATCTGGGCGCTTGAAAAGAGGAGTTCTTGCATCGTAGCGTATCTATGGTAGCATACGGTGGCTTATTTTTATCTTTTTATAGAAAGCGGCAAAAAAATCAAAAGACCATGAAAAAAGAGTGCCCACTCTGTAAAAGAACAAGCCTCCTTGCCGGAGGCTATTCAAACCGCATTCGCGCAACCAAGTTTAATCCTACCGGAACAAAGCGGAGGCAATTAAATCTCCAGTGGGCGCGCATGGAGGATGGCCGGCGCATCCGCATCTGCACGCGTTGCCTTAAGGCGAACCGCCACCTCGGCACCTCCTTTGCTTCACTTGCGCGCTAACGTAGCCGTACTCTCTCGCCATCACTCTCAAATACGATTGTCCCCTCTTCGTAGGTTTTAAAAATAGTCACTCCAAAGTGCAGAAGCCGCTCGAGCACTTCTTCGTGCGGATGACCGTAACGATTATCTTTTCCCGCAGAGATTACGGCATTGGTTGGATTAACGGCTCCGAGAAACGCTTCACCGGTTGAGGTTCGCGAGCCGTGGTGCCCAACCTTAAGGACATCGCTTTGTATACCCTTGCCATCAAGTGTAAGAAGATATCGCTCAACTGACTGCGGCGCATCCGCAGTGAAAAGATAGGAGATATCTCCGTGGACGAGTCGGGCAATAATTGACCCCTCATTTGTGGGAATTGCCGAGACATCACGGTCAGGAAATAAAACGGCAAGCGATGTACTTTCATCAAGGAGAATCTTCATACCCCGCCGAGCGGTGAACGTTGTCACTCCATGCGAGAGAATTTCTTCCTCAAGAGCCCTCTCGGCAGCAGTATTGGCAATTCCACCGGAGAGTAGCACGGCGCCGACCCGGTAATGCTGTAAAACTCCGACAAGTCCTCCGATATGATCTTCATCAGGGTGAGTCGCTATGACCACGTCAATAAAGCGATCATAAAATGGCATAACGGCGCCAAGCGCAGAGAGCACAGCGCCGTTTCCACTCCCTCCATCAATTAAAATTTGCCCATGGCTTGGTGAATCGATAAATATCGCATCCCCCTGTCCAACGTCGAGAAAAGATACGATCGCTGTCTCACGCGGTGTCTCCGCGGCGAGGGCATACCACACAATGCCGTCTAAGAAAAAAAGCGCGCCGATGACATACCACAGGCTAGGGTGGAGTGGTTTTGTTGTACTATAAAATGTACCCATCACGGTATGACAATGCCGCCACACCAGTATAGTTCAAAAAGAGAAGCGTTAGAGAAACTCGAGTTTGAGATTCGGGGAGACATATCGCTTCCGCTCCAGGAATCAAATCTCGTTTTTGGAGAAGGCAATCCTGACGGAGAGGTGCTCTTTATCGGGGAAGCGCCGGGCTACTACGAAAACATCGAACAGCGGCCTTTCGTCGGGCGCTCCGGACAACTCCTCACCGAACTCTTGAAAACTATCGGGTGGAAACGGGAAGGCGTCTACATCACAAACATCGTAAAACGCCGCCCACCGGAGAACCGCGACCCGACCCCTGAAGAAATTACCCTCTATGCCCCGTACCTCTTGAGACAAGTGGAAATCATTCATCCGAAACTTATTCTTCCGCTTGGGAGATTCTCTATGAACTTTTTTCTCCCGACAGCGAAAATTTCCCGCGATCAAGGGAAGGTGTTCTGGTGGAAAGAGTTCGTGGTCATTCCACTTTACCACCCCGCCGCCGCACTACGCTCCGCGGAAGTGAAAGGAGAGCTCGAAAAAAGCTTCTGCACCCTTCCGGCACTGCGGGAGAGATACGCAGAGTTTCTTAAAGAGAGGAGCCTTATTGAAGAATCGCCAGAAAAAGAGAATATGGGAGAGAGTCAGCCCGGTCTTTTCTAATCCCCCACCACTCCCCAATTTCGTGCGAGGTATGAGTAATCAATGGACGTCACTGAGCCACTTCGGTTCACGTCGGCGCGCCCGGCATTCGCGTTCGAGCTGACATCGACCGTGAAAGCGAGCATCGATGGAGATGAGTGGTACGAATCGCGTGCTCACATAAGAGTCTCCTTAGCAGCCGGTCATACTTGGAAAGCGCGTGCAGAGGTTCGGCGAGAATGTGAGTACCGTGTTCTGGTAGGTGTTCCCGCAGCTTGGATCGGTCGCCGCGCCGCTGAAAAGCGGATTGCGCGCCTGCACCGCCACTGTGCTTGCGCTCGGCGTGATAGCGACGACGGTCCACCAGCTAACGCCGGTGTGCATTGATGTGCCGTCGGTCGCGGCCACACCGCAGGAAAGGCTCACTTCCTGCGAATTCGTGAACAAGTTGGCCATCTGGCCCGACGTCGGGTTAATCATCGTCATCGACTGCATGATGCCCGGCTGTTGCGGCGTTATGTGTCCGAAGACGCCCATAAAAATCTCGGCGTTCGCCGCACTCCGCACACCCATGACCGAATCCATGATCCCATAGTGGCGAACGAGGATTGTCGGAGTCGAGCCGCCACAACCGATGTTCGTCGAGACGAACGTCGCGTCCAGTGTTCCGCCCGCAGGATCCATTGCGTAGTCGCCACCAACGACGCAGATTGGGCCGATGGGCGTCGAGAAGAGTGCGGCGCGCTCTTCGGTGTCGTTCCACCCAGTGTGCCAGCGATCGACCTCGTTCTGCGCCGCGAACCCGTAGCTCTTCGCCATGAAGGTCGCGCGCGGGAAACCGCGCTCGAAATCCCGGTAACTGTCGTGGTTGCCGGAGACGGCGATCCACGGGATTCCCGCCGCGTCGAGCAGATCGAAGAAGTTTTCCTTGACGCAAGTGACTTCGGAGTACCGACTCGGCATCGTCACGAACGTGTCGGGGTCATCTGCATCCGCCGCGACTCCGTTCTGATCAGATCCTCCCGTCGAGTCCGTCACGTCGCCGACTTGCACGACGAACGCGGGGCGCACCGTGATGATATCGTTCGCCATCGCGCGCAGATGCGTGATCCCAAGCGCTGGCAGGCTGGCCACATTCACTTGCGAGGAGCAGTAGTTCTGGAGGTCCGGCACCGCGGCATAAGTGAGATGCTGCGCACTGCCACCAGGAGTCGGCACGACGAAATCCCCCACCACTCCCCAATTTCGTGCAAGGAAGGAGAAGTCGATAGACGTCACCGAGCCGCTCCGATTCACGTCGGCACGTCCGGTATTGCCGGTGTCTGGGGTGAACCATACGGGATTCATAAGTGACCAGTCGAGGGAGTCGATCGTGTTGTCATTGTTTAAGTTTCCTGCCTTGAGCGCGGTCGAGAGTGAAACAGCTGTGTTTGCGGCAAGCGTTACCCCGGAAAATAGCCGCGAGAGGTGCTGTGGGGATGACACACGGATGTTGTAGGATCCCGTTGAGAAAGTGTTTGTTGCGGGAAGCGTCAGGTTTCCCCCGCTACCCATGCTCTCGGTGAAAGAGAAAAGCGGCGTGGTACCACTCGGTGAGTAGATCTGGATCGTGAAGGAGTGGCCCACCGAGGGGCCGGATTCAAGAATGGGAGAGAAGGTGACGCCGGTGAGGCCGCTTGGAGGAAGTGGGGTGGAGGGGCTGGGAACAAATTCATACGCACCGATGTCGTAAGTGAATCCTTGGGGGCGGGAAATGCCCGAAAAATCGGTAGCCACACCCTCCGCGGAGAGGTCCTCTCCCGCATCGATAGCCGGGCTACCCGAGAGCAGGTAAAAAACCCTGGCTGCGGCGTTGGCGAATCCAGGATCGGTGCTGAGATTGTTCGAGAAGGCAGTTCTGGGACCTAGATTGGTGATACCGGATCCATTTTGATACACGATATTATTTTTGATGCTTTCATTCGTACTGTCCACCCCATTATAAATTCCATAGTTGATATTTCCATAGATCGTGTTGTTGTAAATTTTGTCATTAGATTCGCCATACTGCAGAGCGATGCCGATCCGATTACCCCAAACCAGGTTGTTATACACGAGGTTGCCACTTCCTCCATACAGTCCGATCCCCGCTCCCCGTAATCCTACCCGAGCGTTGTCATATAGTCGGTTGTTGCGAATGATGTTGTTACTCCCCAGAGGATATTTGTTGATTCCCGACCCTGCGTTCCTGTAAAACTCAGAACCCGTAATAAGGTTACCGTCGCTCGAGAAATTGATACCGTGATGGAAATCTGTCTTCCCGTTGTCATGGACCTTACTATTTACGAGCTCATTTCCAGATGCTTCGGTTGTTATTAAAATGCCTTTCTCAGGTGCGTTCATGATTTCGGAATTCTCTATCCGGATGTGGTGCGCGGAAGTGGTAGGGTCCGAACCCATGTAGGTGATCTTGACTGCGTCAAATTGAACATTCACCGCATCCATGACAAAGCCGTCAATGATGGCGTATTTGCTGGAAGCCTTTGCGATGGTGAATACCCGCGCTTCCCCAGGATTAGGTCGCAAGATCACAATGTCACCGGGGTAGGCCTTGAGGACGAAGGGTGCCGACCAGGAGGTGCCCCCGGGGAGACTGGTGGCGCTGTGGGCGTCTGACCCTTCATTATAAATGCCCGCCTTCACAAGGATGGTTTTCCCGGCGCCAGCCCCCTCGGCGGAGCCGATACAAGCTATGGCAGAGGCAATGGTGAGTTTCGGAGTGGCTTCACTCTGGGCACTATCACAGGAGTTTGCGTCGCTACCAGTCTTTGCCACAAAATATACGTTCTCGCTTGTTTGAGCAACCGAATTTTCTTGAAGGGCAACAAAAATCCCGAGTGAAACGATGGAAACTAGGAGAACGATGACTGATGATAAAAATAAAAACCTCATATATGTTTCTAATCCCCCACCTGTCCCCAATTTCGTGCGAGGTATGAGTAATCAATGGACGTCACCGAACCACTCTGGTTGATATCCGCTCGTCCGGAATTAGCACTGTCTGGGGTAAACCACACAGGACTCATGAGTGACCAGTCAAGTGAATTAATGATATTGTCATTATTCAAGTCACCTGCTCTCAATGTAGTAGCGAGGGATACGGAAGTATTTGAAGCAAGTGTTCGTCCAGAAAATCTACGTGAAAGGTGATACGGCGATGAAACACGGATATCATAAGAACCTGATGAAAGCATATTAGTGGGGAGTGATACTTGTCCACTACTATTTGCCGTTCCAGTGAAGGTGAGGAGTGGTGTCGTGCCACCAGAAGAATAAATCTGGATAGTAAATGAACGTCCTATAGATGTACCTGATTCAAGTGTCGGTGAGAAGGTGACGCCGGTGAGGCCGCCCGGGGGGTTGGTGGGGGACTGAAACACCGCAAGGATGAGTACCGCATTATAGAAATTACCGAAAGTATTCACATACCCTAGAGACTGAGACCCGCTCGTGAGAAATGTATGTCCTGATGCAAGACGGGTGGAATGGAATACGTTTATATCCTGCATCGGTTGTGCGTCAAATACATGACCCGTTCCCATAACAGTGAGGTTGGTATACCCATCACTGGTGAGTGAACTGACAACTAGTGCATCCGATGTAGCGGTGACTGAACCACTGATGGCTGGCGTGTTATTGACAGAAAATGTAGTGGCTGATTGCACTGATGAGGCACCGCTCACGGTCGATGCAATAATACCGCTCCGTCTTGTTGCCCAGCGCCCACCAGTGTAGTTGACTTCAATCACTCCGCTATCGCCTGCAACAACAGGCAAAGAGTACAGATGGTTCCCGATTGCAGATGAATACTGTTGACCTGGTGCCGCGGGCGCAGTGACTGATGCGACTGTACGAGATGGTGTGTTAAGGGTTTCAATCTGTCCACTTTGTCTTCTGAAAATGACCGATGAAGGCTGCTGGAGCTGGTCACCCTGTGACCCTGCGGAGACGATGAGTATACCATCCACAGGTACGGTGTAGGGAAGTGAGACGAAGCTTCCGTCTGAACCAGTTTGACTGGTGAATTGTGCTACTGATTGGGTGTTATTGATGCGTATGGGTCCTCCTGTTGGTGGTAGTGTCGTCACCGTCACCGATACTGTTGCACTCGTTGCTGAATTAGCATTAGTACTAGAATCAACGGCACGAGCACTAAGCGTATGACTCCCTGCTATTGCAGTCCACGAAGCGGTATAAGGACTCGTTGTGTCTGTGTTAATTAACGTTCCGTTTAGCAGAAATTCAACTCGAGCAATGCCTGAACTGTCTGAAGCAGTTCCCGAGAGTGAGACTGTTTGACCTGTCGTAAATGTTGCTCCGGAAGTGGGGCTTGTTAGGCTCACAGAAGGAGGCGTCGTATCTGAAGGAGGTGGAGGAGGGGGAGGGGTGCCTGCAGCTACTTCGTGAGCGCCGATATCCCATAAACCATCGGTACGCAAACCCAAAAAAGCATCTCGAAATACCCACCCATTCAAATTTAATGATGCTACAAAGTTGTATCCGGCATTGATCGGAGCGCTTCCGGCGGCGAGTTTAAAGTCTGCAATATCAGTCATCCCCCGGGATGGAATTATGGCAGCGAATGGATTGGGGGTTGTAATCTTCAAGTTATTCGACTGTGTGATACGCGAGCTGTAGGCGAGAGCCCCTGACCAATTCGGTGCTACGACTAGATTATTCCGCGCAAGACAGCCCATTGGACACCCGGTTCCGCTGGCGGTGCTCTCGCCAGCCAGGGTCAGGTTCGACGCGATCGCCTGATTGAAGTAAAGCGTGTTGTTGTAGACGTGGATGTCGCCGTCGCTGGCCGAGCCGCCGGCGTTGTTCGGGTCGCCGAGCGCGTAGGCGAAGATCAGCGCGCCGGAGAACTCACCGTTCATGTCGTAGACGTTGTTCCTGATCGTGATGTCACTTCCCCAAAGCTGATAAATGCCATTCTTCGCACTCGCCGATCCGTCCGGGGAAGCGTGGAAGTTCCGTTCGAAGATCATGTCGTGGACGGGCACGACGCTACCCTGAAGCGACCCAGAGCATGCGGAGCCTTGACAGTTGCAGCCCGAGTCCGGGCAAACGCGCGTGACGAAGTTCGATTCACTCGCATTGTCTTCGAGGTAGTTGTCCGAGATCAGGATGTAGGCGTTGTCCGACTGCGGCACTTCGCAGCCACCATCGTAGCAGGAGTTGTCGTCGCTGCGGAGCTGGCTTAGCGCCCCGCGCCCAGGCGGCGTGTCGATGAAGTTGACGTGCGAGATCAGGTAGAACTGCATGTGGTGAGAACGAATCGAAAAGCGATCCGCCGCACCGGCGCTGCTCACCTGATTCGGATCCTGGCTGATGTGCCCACCGAGGATCATCGAGTAGTCGGACCCAGGCCAAACGCCAAGCGATCCACGCGTGACCGTCGCGTCGTCTCCATCACATTCCATTTCGACAAAGGCGCGATGTACAGGATAGGTCGAGACGATGAGTGTCGGGTCGGTCAGCGTCTCTTCCACACACGACGAACCTCGGTTGTACATGCGCACGCGCACCCAGGTGTCATTCGTGTCCGTGTTATCCGCGTACACACAGCCGGTATTGCAGTTCGTGAACTGGATATCCAAGTACGTCCAATGGTCACCGGCTTCGAGTGGTGCTCCGTTCAGGTTGAAGATCGGGCGCGCGCCACTGCCGAACGCCTCGATGAAGCCGGGTGTGGACGCTCCACGGTTCATCTCTGCGAAGCCAGACAGCCGGAACGTGTCCCCGCGACGGAACAGGATGCGCCTCTGCCTGCCACCCACATTTGCATCCGCGCAATCGTTCGCGCCGACGCAGTTGTCTCCGGCTTCGAGCGCGAGATCGAGG
>ERZ1292623.206-Hain-H51-01um-R1-206-length-66660-cov-34_pt1 | contig 66660 bp, 66 predicted proteins | sample MGYA00564398_ERZ1292623 | MGnify/ENA primary metagenome ERZ1292623 (study PRJEB36523, sample SAMEA6512633) | groundwater metagenome | collected 2019-01-07 | study: AquaDiva: Metagenomics assemblies of 32 groundwater samples
CGCGCGCTCACTATGATCTTTTATGGGATTGGCTTTTTTTTCTACCTTATCAACCGATTTATTTTTCACGTCGGCTCCATGGTGCAAGGCGGTAATTTTATCTGCCGAACCGACGCATTGAGAAAAATCGGCGGCTTTGACACCTCGATAGATTTCTACGGGGAAGATACCGACATCGCGCGAAGGATGTCAAAAGTCGGCGCGGTCAAATGGACGTTTCACCTTACTATGTATACCTCGGGAAGACGCCTCGCCGAGGAGGGCATTTTAAAAACCGGCATCCGTTATGCCTTAAATTTCTTCTGGACAACATTTATGAAACGACCCTTCACAAAAACGTCCACTGATGTAAGAATAGTGGAGAAGCAAAAATGAAACTTTCATCAAAAACAAAGGCATCTCTTCTGCTCATAGGAGACATCATTGCGCTCTATACGGCACTCATTCTTACGCTTTTTATCCGCTATGGAGGAAATTTTTATGAAGAGTTTATCGGGGGTCACCTGGCTCCTTTTTCCTTCGTATTCGTACTCTGGATCATCGTTTTTTATATCGCCGGGCTTTATGATCTTCCACGCCTTCGAAACAATATTGATTTTTTAAAAACGCTCGCGCTTGCCCTCGCGGTAAACGCGCTTCTTACCATCGCCCTTTTTTATCTTATCCCCGTCTTCGGCATCGCGCCAAGGAGAAATTTATTTATCTTCCTTATTGTGTTTACCGTAATCGAAGCATGGTGGCGACAAAACTTTAACATCCGCGCAAGCTTCCGCGAGGGCCTCAATAAAATCCTCCTGCTTGGCGAGGGGCCACGAATCAATGAAATCGCCGAAACACTCGGTAAAAACCCCCAAATCGGTTACGAAATACGCCTCTGGCTCAAGAAGGGGCTCGCGGATCCCGAAAGCGGGCACCTCCACGAACTTGTAAAAACCCACCATATCAATCTCATTGTGATCCCCAGCGAACTGAAGAAAAATTTGAAGCTCACCAAGGCGTTTTATGAACTCTTGGCATCCGGTGTTGAAATTGTCGATTTTCCCAGTTTTTATGAATTGGTATTCCGAAAACTTCCCCTCGCGGATCTCGAAGAGGCATGGTTTCTCGAAAACAAAATCGGGCAGAAAAAATTTTATGACGACCTGAAACGAGGACTTGAATTTGTCGCCGGGTGTGTAATCGGTATCGTGCTACTCCCTCTCGAACTTCTCATTGCTATACTCATCAAAATAACATCACCGGGAGCGGTGATCTACAAACAGGCACGGATAGGGATATGGAACGAATCCTTTGTCCTCTATAAATTCCGAACCATGCGCGAAGACGCCGAGAAAGATGGCCCCCAATGGGCAGACACAAAGGATAACCGCACCACGTTTATCGGCGGATTTCTCCGTTATACACACCTTGATGAACTACCCCAGCTTGTTAATGTAATCAAAGGAGAGCTCTCGTTCGTTGGTCCGCGTCCGGAACGGCCGGAATTCGTTGCATTACTCGAAAAAGAAATTCCTCACTATAAGATCCGCCATTTGATACAGCCGGGAATCACCGGTTGGGCCCAGATAAACTACCGCTATGGCGCCTCGGTGGACGACACGCAGGAAAAGCTTCAATACGACATATACTACCTAAAAAATCGCTCGCTTATCCTCGATTGCGCTATTATTCTCAAGACGTTCAAATCATTCTTTATAAACCAGAAATGAAAATTCTCGTTACCGGAGGAGCGGGGTTTATCGCCTCTCATATTGTCGACGCGTATATAAACGCAGGTCATCGGATCATTGTGGTTGATAATCTCTCGAGTGGATTTCGCAAGAACCTGAATCCAAAAGCCGTTTTTTATAAAGCGGATATCACGAACGCCCGCGCGATAGAAACGATTTTCAAAAAAGAAAAGCCGGAAGTCGTGAACCATCACGCGGCAGTCGTAGAAATCATAAAATCGCTCCGCGATCCCCTGCCCACGCTTACCGTAAATATTCTGGGAACAGCGAACCTTCTTGCGCAGTTCGCCCGCTATGGAACAGGAAAAAATAAAAAATTTATCTTCGCCTCAACCGGCGGAGCTCTCTATGGAGAACCAAGAAAAATACCGGCGAATGAATCAACGCCGATCCTCCCTCTTTCTCCGTACGGACTCTCGAAAAAACTCGCCGAAGACACCATAAGATACTACGGAAGAATGCACAATTTTGATTATTTCATATTACGCTACGCGAACGTTTATGGACCGCGCCAGAATCCGAAAGGAGAAGCCGGCGTTGTCGCGATCTTTAGCGGACTAATGAAAAAAGGCATAACGCCCACGATCTTTGGCGACGGCACAAAAAGCCGAGATTACGTATATGTAGGAGACATCGCTCATGCGAATCTTCTTGCGACAAAACGCGGAAAAAACGACGCGGTAAATATTGGCTCGGGAAAAACCATAAGCGACCAGAAGATTTTTGACACCATAGCAAACGTAACCGGTTTTACGGGAAAACCAAACTACGCGCCCTACCGGAAAGGAGAAGTTTATCGCATTTCGCTTGACGCACAACGAGCAAAAAGAATACTCGGCTGGAATCCAAGCGTAAAATTTGAAGAAGGTATTTCAAGAACAGCCGCAACAATATAAAAAATCTCCTCTGGTCACTGTTTTGTCTTTTTTACCGCCGTAAGATATTTCTCCAAAAGCCATGAGCTTGATTGCACCTTTCCTCCGTGCCCCACGTTAAAAACCATCCTACATCCTATTTCCCGACATATCGGCATCTCCGGAGTATTATGATGATGCCTGTCTCCGCCATTTGCGAAAATATCGGGTTTAATCTCTTGGATCTCCCGGCACACACTCATGTCTTTTGGATTTTTTGGGTGCCTCGTAAGCACCACACGGTCAACACTCGACAAAGCTTCGATTACTTCTTTACGCTCCTTCTCGGGCATAAAGATCACGTGCTTCTTCTTCTTAAGCCAGTTATCATTGTTTAAAATTACAACCAAAACATCTCCCAGTGCTTTTGCTTTTTTAAAGAGCCGAACATGCCCTACGTGGATGGGATCGAATCCCCCGCTTACCGTAACCACTATTTTTTTCTTATTTTTTGTCATTTTGAAAATATAGCCCCGTTGCCGAAAATATGATAATCTGGGCTTGCAGTTCAAACACCTAAAAGGATTATTCTTACTACTATAAAACAGATGTTCAAAAAATTAAAGGCGTTGCTTTTCACGAATCAGACCACTCGCCAAACGGTCGCAAAAAATACGTTTTGGCTTACGGTAAGCGACTTTGGAGGACGTCTCCTTCGCGCCGCGGTCATCATATATGCGGCTCGAGTTTTAGGAGTGATTGGATGGGGCACGTTCTCCTATGCAATCACGCTCGCGGCTTTTCTCACCATCTTCATCGATTTTGGCATAAGCTCGATTATCACGAAAGAAGCATCAAAACACCAGGGCAAAAAACATCTTGCGGAAATAATATCCACTTCATTTTTCTTGAAGCTCGCACTTCTTTCCTTGGGAACCTATATTGTAATCTTTATAGCTCCGCACGTAACCACAATCGAGGAAGCAAAAGCAATTTTCCCTATTGTCGCCTTGATAATGATTTTTGATGCCATGCGCCAATTCGGCTTTTCGGTCAATCGAGCGCTTGAAAAGATGGAAGTGGAAGCGGGGCTTTTTATTTTGACGAATATTTGTATCGTCGTGGTGGGCTTTCTTTTCCTTTATCTTCATCCAACGGTAAAATCGTTCGCCGTTGCCTATGCGATCGGAACGGGTATCGGCATGGCCGCGACTTTTTACGCCCTGAGGAAAAACCTGGAGGGAATATTTTCAAACTTCTCCTTTAAACTCATGCGGCCTATTTTGAGTGCCGCGTGGCCGTTCGCCGTATCGGGACTCCTCGGCATCTTAATGATCAATACGGATATTCTCATCATCGGTTGGCTCGGCACCACCGAAGACGTCGGCCTTTATTCCGCCGCGAACAGGATTATTCAAGTCATATATATGTTCCCCGGTATTCTTGCTTTGAGTGTTCTTCCGAGCCTTACAAGATTCGCCACCGAAAATCCAGAGAAAATGAAGCGGGCTATTGAGCGGATTGTAACACTGGCATATTCAATCGCTATCCCCACAGCCATCGGAGGTGTTATCTTGGGGCGACAATTTATAACTGCCACATTTGGAGCGAGTTACGCTCCCGGCGCGCTCTCGTTTCAAATTCTGATGCTCACGCTCCTCGTTGATTTTCCGGCGGTCATCTTGAGCAATGTCGTGTTTGCGTATAACCGACAACGAAACCTTGTGGTAAATGCCGCGATCGGAGGATTTTTGAATGTCGCCTTGGATATACTCCTTATCCCCCGATTCGGCATTGCCGGTTCGGCAGTCGCGACGCTCATCGCGCAACTCGTGAGCAACCGCTATCTTTGGCACATTGCAAGAAAAAACGTAAACTTCGAAATTCTTCCGCATCTCAAAAAGATCATCGGGGCAACCCTCCTTATGGCACCGGCATCATGGCTTTTTCTTATATCCGGAATGAATGTATTTATGAATATCGGCCTCTCCGTAGCCATATACTTCCTACTCCTCTATCGCTTCAAAGAACCAACACTTGAAGAAATAAGATTGGTCATACACCCGGAATCGCCCCGCGAAACCTCCACGATCCAATAGTTCGGCGGCATAACTTACAACCGAACACCGAAAAGAAATTTCTTTGCGCGCGAAAGAATGGGGTTTGTGATTTTTTTAATCGCTTCCGGAAGATGCGCGTAGCAAAAATAAAGGCATGCCATCATATAAGCCGTAATAAATCCGGGATATTTGCCGCGATACCGTCGAACGATACGAAGCGCGGAGCGGGCATTTACCTTTTGGTGCGCGAAAGAAGCGCCTTCCTGCCACATCATGTACGAGGCGTAATATTTCGAGACATTGTGAAGTTTTCCCGACAATCCCATCTTCAGCCAAAAATCCCAATCGGCGAATTGCGGGAGTGTTTCGTCGTAAAAGCCGACATGACGCGCCGCGCTCAAGCGGAAAAGCGTCGTTGAGTTTGCCATGGGATTTGCCATAAGCGCATGACGGCGAATCGCGTGATTTGTTTCGGGTTTCAAAATTTTTGTCGTTTCTTTCCCATGCTCATCAATCGTCACAAAACCTCCCCCGCACCCGACGTACTCCCGATGCGAATCCAAAAAAGAAACCTGTTCCCCAAGCTTGCTCTCGTCACTCCAAAAATCATCATCATCAAGAATCGCGATGTATTCTCCGCGAGCCTCCCGAAGACCAAAATTTGAGGCTTGCGCGATCGTTCCCTTCTTTTCGCGATGAAAATACCGAATGCGATTATCTTTTTTTAAAAAATCACCGACCGCCTTTTTGGTCGCATCACTTGCGCTGTCATCCACAACAACAATCTCCCAATCGGTAAATGTCTGTTGCAAAACGCTTCCAATCGCGCGATCGATGAATCGGGGCCTCTCGTACGTCGTAATCAAAACGCTTACTTTTGGATACGGCATACCATAAACGATAGCAAAAAAACCTTCATTTGACAAAATAATAGAAAAACATTATTATCCATTCGCACATTGAAAACTTATGAGATACATTCACGACGCACTTCACGGAGGTGAAATAATGAAAAACACATCGGCTCTTTTTCTCGCAATCGTAGCCGGCCTTTTCTGGGGTACATGGCCGCTCGTCATGAAACAGTGTGGCGCCATCCCGCCAATCACACGTGTCTTCATCATGAGCTTTGCCTCAGGACTGCTTTGCGTGCCGTTCATGAAAAACCAAGCCAATATTGCTCTTCTTTTGTCGATTACGGGAGGATTCGCCCTCCTCGCGGGAGTACTGAACATTGCCGGCCATATCATCTTCCAGCCACTCGTTGCAGGACTCGGCGAGGCCGAAGTATCAATCGTAATGCCCATCGCCGGAGTCGTTGCAATTTCGACAACGGCGCTCGGCGGCATTCTTTTTTATGGAGAATCCCTTTCGCCAAAAAAGGCAGTGGGACTCATAGGAGCCGCGGTCGTCGTGTGGCTCATTTCGAGCAAGTAACGCAAAACCGAGGGTCGGATTATATGAACCGACCCTCGAATTATTTTATAAGGTGATTTTTTAAATACTCCTCAACTTCTCTTAATTTCTCGGCAGTATCAATCCCCTGTGAATAATCGTCACATTCATATCCATAGAATTTCTCACCACGCGCGATAACGTTCGGCAAAAGCTGAGTCGTCATCGCATACTCCAAGTCTTCGGGTATGTACGAAAGTATTTTTTTGTTCAAAAGAAAAGAACCGCGCAGAAGATAGGAACTTGGTGGCCTTGAAACGTTGGGCTTGGGATGAATTTTCAAAAATAATTTTTCGTCATTAACCTCAACGAGATCGATATTCTCAAACTTCTCCGTTTTCCCGATTCTCTGCATGCCGATTGCGTCCGGTTTTTCGGAAAATACCCGTGAGACATTCGAATAATCCACTAAACTGAAAATATCGCCGAGCGTATAGAAAAAACTTTCATCGAGTTTATCTTTGAATTTTTTTATGCCTCCCGCGGTACCAAGCAGTTTTTTTTCTATGAAATAATTTACCTTCACTCCCCACTTCGTGCCATCGCCAAAATAATCAATAATAACTTGCGGCAGATAATGCAACGTAAAGAAAAATTCTTTAACGCCGTGTTTTTTGAACTGCTCAATATGATGCTCGAGAAGCGGCTTACCGAGAATCGGAACCATTACTTTGGGAATCGTATCCGTAAGCGGCCGGAGACGCGTCCCCAATCCCCCTGCCGCGATAACTGCCTGCGTAACCATAATGCTCTAGTTATAGCAGGAAAAATATAATTGGAATAGTTGACAAAGTATGGATTTTCATATATTATATAAGTTGAATTTCTTGAGAAACAAAGCTTGGTAACCCCTAAAGAAGAGGAGGTGCTCCTTGGATCTTTTGGCAATTCTCGGAAGAGGAATCCAACGCGTGAGTGAAGACGGCCCGTGGGTTCTGACCGAAGACCTGGAAGTCTGTGGTCAGAACTCAGCACATCTGCCTGTCCGCGTTCCCGCAGACGACAAAAATCCCTACTGCATGGTGGGCGGCGGCGAGATGAATCTTGAGGCCGGCATCATCCTCTGCACCGCATACAACAGCCAGTACAAACCAGGGGTGGTCGTCTGCGCGTATGGTGATCGTTCGGACTACCTAAAGAGCGTCGATGGGCCAACCGAAAGCACGGTGATGGCTGAGAAGTTCACGGCACATATCAGACCGTCCCTCTCCTTGGGAATTTGGTCTTGGCCTCAAGAGCAATCTCTCCCGGGTCCTTCGAACACCGGCCGCGAACTTCTGAACATCTTCGAGCTCGCAAGAGATGAAAAGTTCGAAAGTGTGGGCTTAGTTACCGTAGGCGTCCACATGCCACGAACCATGACCTACATCGCGAAACACCTCACAAGAAACCCGAGGTATCGGAGCCTTCACATCAATGTCTTCGAGAGCGAGAAGGTGCTTCTCGAAGCAGCTCCGGAGAGATACGCCGGACGCGTCGCGACACTCCGGAATTCCAAGAGCTTCGCCCGCACCTGGAAGCGCGAGGCGGACGGGATCTCGAAGATCATCCGTGGCGTCTACGGCGACGCAAAGCCGAGAATCGAGACGGAGGTCTAGAAACAACAGCAACTCATCATGGCCGCACGGGCAACTATCCTGTGCGGCCACTTTTTTACCCCGAAAGTTTCTCTATGAGTTTTACGGCGCCTAAAATATCGCGCGCGACATAATCCGCTTTTGCCTTATAAAACCGAGTGTCTTTCCCTCCCTCGCCCGTGCGCACCAAAATAGTTTTTATGCCGGCGTTTTTGCCCGTTTGCACGTCACGCGTCGAATCCCCCACAAAAAAACTTTTTTTAAGATCTATTTTGAATTCCTTTTGCGCTCTCCGCACTAATCCTATATTCGGTTTGCGGCACCGACACGTTGAAGGATAACGATGAGGGCACACATAAAACGCGCGAACCAGCGCGCCACCCTTCGCAAGTTTTTTTTGGAGCACCGCGTGGAGCTTTTTCACACCCCTCTCATCTATAAACCCCTTTTCAATAATCGGCTGATTCGTAACCACGACGACAAGATATCCCAATTGATTCAAAAGCTTAATCGCACGGGCGGCAACAGCATATGGACGCACCTGAGTCGGCTTCGTAAGTACCAAAATCGGACGGAGAATCGTTCCGTCCCGATCAAGAAAAACCGCTTTGTGTTTTACCCCGTTACTTCCTTGAACGCGTAGCATATTCCTTCGGGTTGCCGCATTGAATTATTTTTTAAAAAAATCCTATCGCCTCTACTCAGGAAGTAACGGGGTTTATACCGTTGATTCCCATTTCCCTTCGTTCACCTTGAACTTGGGGTGAAAAGCCATCAAGTGCCAAATGACCGCCTGAAACGCCTCGGCATGCGCGGTTACGTTCTCGGGATTTACAACGGGAACCAAAATACAGGCATCGGCTACTTTCTTCGTATGTCCTCCGTCGCGACTTACAATGCCGATCACCTTCGCTCCGTTTTTCTTGCCATATTCCAGAGCATGAATAATATTCATGCTCACATTTTTTTCGGCATTTCCTCCTCCAACCGAAAAAACCATAATGGCATCCTTCGCTCCCACCGAGCTTCCTTCGAGCCACCTCACAAACACGCTCTCCCAGCCGTCGTCATTCGTACGTGCGGTAAGTTCCGAAACATTGTCCGTAGGAGCGTACGATTCGATACCCGCAAGTTTTCTGAAATCATTGACCGCATGGCTCGCGTTCCCCGCGCTCCCGCCAACACCGAGAATAAAAAGCCGCCCCTTTTTGTCGCGGACTTCTTTTAGGATGCCTATTGCTTTATTGATCGCCTCGCGGTCAAGCTTCGCGGCGACCTCTTGTACCTCGGCGAGATATGAATGGATATAATCGTGATACATAGTTAAAGGGTATAACCGGCTTTTTTGCCGTCGTCATAGAACATTTTTACCGTATCAAGCGACAATATGTCAAGGTCGTACCCTACTTTGTCGAGTTTTTTCAAAATATCGGGAGTGACCGTAATAATTTCGCATCCGATATCATCCGCCTGGAAAATATTCAAAAGCTCCCGCGGGCTCGCCCATAAAAGTTCCAGATTCGGTTGTGACGCGAGGATTTTTTTTGCCTCTTGCATCATCGGTACCGGGTCCCTGCCGGTATCGGCAATACGGCCCGCGAAAACCGAAACGATTCCGGGTGTTCCCGAAGCGAAATTCGCCGCGACATCCCGCACTTGTTCCAAGGTAAGCATCGCGGTCACATTGATCTTGATCCCCTCGGCGGTGAGTTTTTTAACCAAAGGAATCGCCGATTCATGCTTGGTATTCGTGATAGGAATCTTTACGTACACATTACTTCCCCACGAAGCGATAATCCGTGCCTGCCGCTCCATCTCCGAAAACGTATCGGCAAAAACCTCGAACGAAACCGGCAGTGCGGTAATCGCCGCAAGAATATCCTTCGCGAACGCCTGATAATCGGAAATTCCCGCTTTTTGCATAAGCGTCGGATTTGTCGTGAAACCCTTAATAAAAGGCTTCTTCGCAAGTTCAAGCATACTTGCCTTGTCGGCGCCATCCCCAAAGATCTTAATACGCAAGTCCGCTACGGTTTTCATTATTAGAGCTTAAAAGACATAGCAAAGAATGTCAAAATCAAAGCTTGATTGTTTTCTTTGTTTTCGAAGAACGATAGATCGCGTCAACGATCCGATTCACGCGATATCCGTCCATTGCGTCACCGATAAGCTTTTTTTTGTTCAAAATGGCTTCCAAGAAATTTTTCCACTCGTCTTCCCAGCTCTCGTCGATATCCGGAGGATAGGTATAGGTTTCGGTTTTTAAATCACCGAATGGCAGTTGTTTTATACCCACTTCCAAAGTTTCCGTACCGTAACGCCTTCCCAATCCGTGAACCGTGAGCGCTCCTTTCTCGCCGAATACTTCAAAAGAAAAGATGTTGCCCCAATTGGTGGTACTTACGTGAAACGCGGCGGTTATTTTTTTATTGCGCATAATCGCGAACGCGTTGTCATCCACGTTTGTTTTCCAATATTTCGTATCCGCGCACCCGAACACTTCGGTAAATTCACCTCCGAACCAGCGGCAAAGATCGATAATATGTACTCCTTGATCCAATAATTCGCCACCGCCCGAAATTTCCCGCCGCAACCGCCACTCCTTTTCCATGCCAACGCGGCCGCCATGGCCGTGTCGGGCGCGAATAAAAAGCGCATTTCCAATAAGACCTTGATCAAAAAGTTGCTTCGCCCGAAAGATTCCGGGATGAAAACGATTGCTGAACCCGACCTTAATAAGGCGCTTGTGTTTTTTGCCCGCGTCAAGAATTGCTTTTGCCTCTTTGGCGTTCCGCCCGAAAGGTTTTTCGCACAGTACATGCTTGCCGTTTTTCAACGCTTGAATCGCGATCGGCGCCGTAAATTTATTCGGCACGGAGACAATGATCACATCAAGATCCGCTCGCGATACAAGATCCTCCCATTTTTTAACCGCGCTTGCCCCGTATTCATCCGCAAGCTTCTTCGCGCGTTCAAAATCCACATCGGCAACCGCGATAAGACTTGCGCGTCCGATTTTTTTCAACGCCGCCGCGCGTTTGGCCCCTATCAGACCGGCACCCACGATACCTACGCGTAAAAATTTCATAATTCGGTTAATTTTTTCTATAAGGATCGACACGACGGATCGTAAAAGCCGAAGTCGACATAATTTCTTTTATTTTCGCCTCATCCCACTCGTACCAATGATCCCATACGGCGCTCAAAAATTTTCCCGTGAGCCCGTCCGATTTTGAGGACGCAAGAAAAACACAGAGGTCTGCCGTCTTCTCGGGCGGCGTTCCTCCTTCTGTTTTTTGCTTCAAAAGTTCCTGGTACCGTTTTTTACCGACCTTCTCTTCTCCCGCCTCAAGCGCTTGATCAAGAAATTTAGTATTGACCGCACCCGGCGCAATCGCATTGACCGCTATATTCCATTGTTTCAACTCTTCCGCGAGTGTTTCCGTAAGACGCACCACGGCAACTTTCGAAGAATTATAGGCGCTAAAACGGGGAAGCGGCCCGTCACCGCCGCCAGAAAAATTAATAATCTTTCCTCCGCCATTTTTAATCATACAAGGCACAACCTCCTGAACGACAATAAATGTTCCAAAAACATTTACTTCATACGTTCGTCTCCATTCGTCCAGGCTAATCTCATGAGAGAGGCCAATAGGACCGTAAATACCGGCGGCATTCACTACAATGTCGATTTTCTCCGAAAGAAATACTTCTTGAGTTCTCTTGATAAGCCGTTTTACGGCAATCGGATCAGAAACATCGCATCGACTATAATACACGGTTGGCGTATCTTTTTTAAACTCTTCTTGAAGTTCGGCAGCTGTTTTGGCAAGTTCTTCTTCTGATGAATACGCGGCAAGCATAACCCGCGCGCCTTCTCTTAAAAACGCGCGCGCTACCGCTTTGCCGATTCCCCTGCTTCCTCCCGTTATGAGAGCTGTTTTATCTTTAAGTATCATATGGTTCCTCTTCCAATGCCTATGTATCGAAAACCCGCATCGGCGATTGCCTTTTCTTTCGACGAAAGAAAATTAAACGTGTCGAAAAAGATCGCTCCGGGAGCCGCGGAAGCGGCCAGTTTTGAAAAATCAATCTCTTTAAATTCAGGCCATGAGGTTACTACGACAACGGCATGCGCTCCCCTGGATGCTTCATAGACGTCGCGCGAGAAAACAGCCGGAATACCGATCTCTTTTTCTTCCGCTTGCGGATCGTGCAAGCGCAGAACGGCTCCTCGAACAACAAGCTCTTTCGCGATTTCCAACGCATGCGATCGCCGAAGAGTTTTCGTACCGGGCTTATACGTAAGTCCAAGTAATGAAATCGTTTTCCCGGTAAGTCCGCCGAGAAGTTTCGCAAGTTTTTCCGGCACGAGCTTCTTCCGAGCTTCATTTTTTTCATACAGCGTCGCGATAACCGAGGGATGTATATTGTATTTTTGAGCAAGACCCCGAAGCACTTTTATGTCACGATTTAAGGTACCCCCCGAAAAACTTAACCCTGCGTCAACATACGCCCGGGGGCCGATTCGCGGATCGGAATGCAGAGCACGCGAAACATCGAGCATATCGGCGCCTACTTCTTCCGCGATATCGGCTAAATCATTCGCAAAACAAATCGAGGAAGCAAGAAACGCGTTTAAAGCATGTTTTGCCATCTCGGCTGACGCCGGAGACATCTGAATAATTTCCGCCTTTAAAGGGGTAAAAATATCCTTCATGTTAAGAAATGCTTCTTCTCCCGCGGCGCCCACGACAATACGTACGGGCTCCATAAAACACCTTACCGCTTCCCCTAATCGGAGATTCTCGGGAGTGTAGGCATAGCGAAAGGTAAGTTCGGGACGGACGCGCCTTATGCGATCCATAATTTCGGTTGAAGTTCCGACGGGAATCTGGCTCGAAACCACCATGAGCACTCCCTCTTGAAGATGGGGAATTATTCGGTCTACGGCTTCATAAATAGGCGAGAGATCAATATCATCATTCTCGTCAACAGGCGTATCAAACGTAAGCCATACAACATTACATTCGGAAACACGTCCGATATCAACCGTATATTCCAGGCGACCCCGCTCAAAATTATCAGCCAAAAGTTTTTCAAGACCGGGCTCGGGAAGCGGTGGCATTTTTTTCGCGAAACGGCCGACTAACTCAGCATCATCGCTTATACCGATTACCCGATGGCCAATCTCCGAAAGCCCGGCGGAGTAAATCTCTCCGAGATGCCAAAGACCAATCACGCCGATCGTATAGGAAGAATTCATTTTTGAGATTAGAAATCAACAAGCACTTTTGCTCCTTCGAAATCAAAGCGATACTTCATCTCCCGAAGATTCAATTGTCTCATGGCTTCTCGAAATTTTTTCTGGTCCCCTTCCACGTAAAACGTGAAAAATCCGCCTCCTCCGGCTCCGGAAATTTTGCCTCCCAAGGCGCCGTTTTCTTTCGCAATAGTATAAATTTTATCAAAACGCTCGTTCGACATCTTCGAAGAAGTGTTTTTCTTATGTTGCCAATGCTTATCGAAAAGGAGTCCCACCTCGGAAAGATTTCCCGTTTCCACCGCCTCAAGAACCTTATAGCCGATATCTTTGATATAGTGCATACTCTCCACGACATCTTTCTTTTCTTCCCGTATTGAACTCGCTTGATCGTTTAAGATATGATCCGCACTACGCGTGGTATTCGTATAAAAAACCAACATATTTCTGTTGAGCGCGTCTATCGTATCATCGGTAACGCGCGCTTTTCTTACTTTTACTGTTCCGTCTTTTTCGATATCCAAAACCGTAAGCCCTCCGAACGCCGACATATACTGGTCCTGCTTTCCGGCAGGTTTTTTTAAAACTTCCATTTCAATGTGCGACGCCTCGCCCGCCAGATCATAGAGAGAAACATAATCTCTCTTAAAAGCATGTAAACCTTTCAAAAGTGCGACTGTGTAGCAACACGAAGATCCGAGACCCGTTCCCGCAGGCGCGTCGGCGATTGAACTTATTTCAATACCGTTTTCAATGCCCATAAAGCGGAGCGCTTCGCGCGCGCTCGCGTGCTTTAAATCATCTCTATGTTCTACCATCTCCGACTCGGAGTATTTAAGACGAATAAGATCGTCAACAACGGGGCGATTCACGTTGATGAACATATATTTATCAATACCCGCCGCAAATATAAAACCGCCGTACTTCGAATAATATGCCGGTAAATCGGTACCTCCCCCTCCCAACGTAATTCGAAATGGCGCGCGCGTGAGAATCATGTTTTTATTTTATATTTCCTTTTTTCATTTCTTCGCGAATATAAGCGATCATCTGTTCGAGACCCTCTCGTAGTAAAACCCTGGGCGCCCATCCTAAGTCCTTCGATTGAGTAATATCCGCGAGTGTTTGCACCACCGGATCATCCGGTAAACGTTTTCTTCGAATGGGTTCCGCCGAATTTTTCAAAAGATCCTTAACCGCATTATACACCTCCAATACCGAGTAGTTGCTGCCGCTCCCGATATCGAACACCTTATTATCGGCTCGCGCATCACGAAGACACAAGAGGTGGAAATCATTCACGTCGTCGACGGCAACAAAGTCTCTCTTATTGTTCTCATCACCATCATACAAGATCGCAGGTTCGTTTTTTAACGCTTTAATGATAAAGGTACTCATCACAGGAGGGATTGTCCTCCGGTAATCTTGGCGCGGACCATACACATTAAAGTAGCGAAGTCCGATGCTTGTTACGTTGTAAGCCTCCCTATAGCCGGAGGCGAAAGCATTACACGCCATTTTGCTTATCGCGTAAAACCCGAGTGCCCGATCCTCATAAATCGCCGATGACTCGGCATAAATGATTTTCGGAACCCCTGCTTTGCGCACGGCCTCGAAAACGTTCACAGTTCCCGTCACATTAATATCCGCAGTTTCAAGCGGATCTTTCTGACAATCGGGTAAGCAGTTCTTTGCCGCAAAATGGAACACCGCATCTATTCCTTCAAAAACCGGATAGATCTCTTTTGAACGGATATCGAGTTTATGGAACTCAACTCCGGACGGCACCTGTTCCCGTACGCCATAGGATAGATTATCGATTCCCACAACGGAATACCCTTCTTTAAGTAATCTATCCGCAAGATTGCTCCCAATAAATCCGGCGATACCAGTTATTAAAATACGATTCATAATGAGAATTAAAGCAAAACCACTATACCACAGGGTTTATAGAGTGTCCAACGTAACCTCGGACGCACGACTAGTGAACCGGAACAAAAAGATTACGCTTTTTCCATTTCCAAGCCCGTTCGATCACAAACCGCAACAATACGGAAGGAATGACGAATAAAAATACGACAAGCAACAATCGGGTTGTTCGCATCGCGGTACGACACTCCCCTAACAACACCCATGCGATCTTTTTCTTGCCTGCAGCAAGTAATGCCACAACAAGACGCTCCTTGCGTTTCGCGATATGGCGGTCAATTTCATATCGTTCACGTTCGTCGCTTGTCATATGTAATTTGAGATTCTCAAAAATTTTTACGGCAGACTCCTGGATCGGAACCTGATTGCCAAAGCGAGTGTGGTTGTCCCATCGCAAACGATACCGCACCAAATCTTTCGGTAAAAAACCGAAGTGAAATCCCGCATGCGCCATACGCAAGAAATAATCCCAATCCTCAACCATACCAAGACGTTCATCGTACCCTCCTATTTTTTCGACTACCGCGCGCCGAAACATAAGTGTTGTATTTGTAATAAACATCTTCTCCAAGAGTTGGGGGAAGATATCACCCGAATAAAAAGTGTACCGATGCCGATAAAGCCGCTCTGGATCACCGTCGAAAAAATACCGAAGATCACAGTAGACCGCGGCATATTCCGAATGTTGCTCTAAAAATTTAACCTCCTCTTCTACTTTCTCCGCAAGATAGATATCGTCACTGTCTAAAAAAGTCAGAAAATCTCCCTTGGCTTCCTTGAGTAACGCATTGCGGGTTACTTTAATCGGCTCATAAGCATGCTGCATAAAGCGGATTCGCCTATCGTTCAATGCTCGGACAAGTTGCGAAGTACGGTCGGTCGATCCGGCATCGATAACTATAACCTCGATATTCAGATACGTTTGCCGCAACGCCGAACTGATCGCTTCTTCAATATATTTTTCGGCATTGTATGAAGAAATTAATACGGATACGAGGGGCATCTTCATTTTAGGGCGTGAATAATGTTGAAAATTTTCTCAAAACGTCGCTCGTAGGTGTGATCCCGTAGGGTACGCTCGTAACCCGCACGGGCAATACGTTCCCGTCCTTCGTCGTGAGAAAGATAGTAATTGATTTTTTCGATCAACTCCTCGTGAGAACGATAGAACACCATTTCTGTGTCGGGTACATAGTAATTCTCGATACCGGCGGCATATCCCGAGATAACGAACGCGCCGCATCCGGCAAGCTCAAACGGACGCGCATGAATATGCGGGAGCACAACATGCCGATATGCCGAAAAGTTGTCGAGAAAATGAAAATCCGGGACAAGGCGGGTAATAGATTTCTTAAGGAAAAGACGGGCGAGTATCCGCGGCTCCCAAAGGTGCGGTCGGACATTCAAATTCAGATTGATTTTGCTCCGAGAGAAAATATCAAGCATCCGATCCTGCGAAACCCTGCCATTCGGCCAACCGAATCCGAATGCCTCAACGCGAATACCGGCACGCGACAATGTTTTGATAATAGCGGCACGCACGGGCTTATATTGGCCTATAAAACTTACGTCAATATCCCGACGCGAAACATCGCGAGGAGCATAGAGCGCGGTATTACAAGCCCATTGGGACAATATAACATTGCGATGTCCCTCGGCATGATACCACTCGAATGCCTCGTGCGAAGTCGTTACAACAGAAGAAAAGTAAGGTGCCCACCTCCGGGAATAATTCCAAAATCTCCAATAGTCATCGGCAAACCACGCGATTGTTTTTGTGTATTTTTTAATTTCCATAAGCACCCTCGGATCCAGTTCATCGGTATACATAAAACAGAACACAAGATCGGGCCGCTCCTTACGCACCAACTCAAGTAAATTATCGTTAAACACGCGTCGCCCCTGCGCCACGATAGCATCAAAAGGATATTCGATAACTTCAATATCGGGCATATTCTTCAGCGCCAAATAAAAATTATTATATTCAAAACTTTTCCCGCGCTGGAGAACATAATGCTCGTTTCGAACGCCACTATAAATAATTCTCATTGCTCTTTATGGAGTCGCAAAATATTACCTAGATGAAAAATTCTTCTTTTTTATTCTCCCATATTACCGTAATAATACCCAAAATAATCCAAAACCATCGAATATCAAGGGTGTCCATAAATATCGCATTCACAAGCATACCCACAAATGCACCCGCCAAACCAAGGACGAGAACATCATCCGCATAACGCCACACGAGCCTCCAAAGTCGTCGCCCAATCTCAAAAATAATATAGCCGAAAACAATAAGAGCACCAATGCCACCGCTTAATGCCACCTGAAGCCAGAGATTATGAGCATTTACTCCTTGTTTGCTAATATTGTGTTCGGGAAGAATAGAGGCATAAAGAGGTCCGACACCCAAGGGATTTTCAAGAAAACGCCATCCATACTTCATCCATATCGCTCCTCTGTCTTCACGAAAACCCAGATCAACGACAGGGCTACTCACACGGAGAAAATCCCACGTAGTCCACGAAAGGAGATAATGCTGAAATTCAGACTCTTTTGGTAAAACCAAATTATTATCCACGACGACGACATCAACTTTCAAATAAGGGAAAATTCTCACCAGCGCCGTATTGCGAGCGGGCGCCGGCAATATCAAAAATCCGAAAAGAAAAACCAAGACAATAAAAAATCCTCCGCGTATTAATGCTACCCAAGACCAAGCACGTTGTCGAGCATGCACCAAAACTATCGAAAGAAGCGCGATAAATGACGAAATCCAAGCGGAACGCGATCCGGTCCAAATAATAAGAGCGACAAAAAATGTAACCCCGATCAATGCCAGATATTTTTTAAAAGTTTTATCCGCGCAAACATAGGCGAAAAGAAATGTCGCGGGAATAATAAGGAAACTGCCGAGTACCAAAGGACTTGGCTGGAGGCCGAGCAATGTATAGCTTGCGGGTGATACCACGGCAAACCATTCAAAAATCGTTGCAATGGAGACAAAAAGGAATGGGATCAATAACAATGCGGAAAAAAAAGCGTATGCAATCAAGCGAATATAGCGATCATTATGAAAACCAAAAATTATGATGAGAAAAAACTCCGTAAGTCCTATCCCAAGACGAATATACTCTATACTCCCAGAAAAAAAATTTACGTGAAACACAAGAAAACCGATAAAAGACCCTAAAATAAAAAAACAGATAAATGCACCCCAAAGGAACACCCACCGCGAGAATGCTTTCCACTCTTTCAAAAGGAAATCTCTTAAAGAGTGCGAGAGCAAAAGCGCCCCGCAGACGAAGATCAAAGATCCCAGGAGAAGAAGATCCGAAAATTTAATGGTAGGAATGTAAACGCCGAACGTTATATAGTGATTCCGCCTCCATACCAAAAGAACAACCGACAAAAAAAACATCCCAGCTCCCATCCGATAAAAAAATCTTCCTAGTGCATCCATAAAAAGAAGTGCCTTAAGCACTCACGACAAATTGAGAAAAACACATTATTTATTTTCTATCGCTCCAATAAAATCCTTGCTGTACTTCTCCCATGTTAAATTTTCCTTCACAAAATGTTGTCCCATCTCGCCAATTTTTTCGTAGAGTGCCGGATTATCGATCAGCGCGCGTACTTTAAGAGCTATATCATCCGGATTCTCCGGTTCACACATTAATGCACTCTCACCATCGTTTAAAACCTCTGCAACGCTCGTAACGCGGGAAACAACAAGCGGCAACCCCGCCGCCATGGCTTCAAGAGCAGCCATACCCCAAATATTAACATGGTTAGGAAAAATAAAGACATCACTGTTCCGCTGAATGTCGCGCAATACCGACTCACTCACTCCCTCAAAGTGAAATTGTACGTACGGATCCATATATAAATCACGGATCAATGAAATAAGCTCTGATCGATACTTTGTATCTTTCCAAAAATCTTTACAAACAAGTTCCACTCTTGCATCGTATCCTTTTTTCCTGAGGAAAGTCGCCGCCAGGATAATATCCTCAAATCTTCTCATGGGACTTAATGAGCCAACACCCAAAAGGGTAACTTTTTTGTCTTTCGAGAGCCGTTTCTTCACGGGAACATAGAAACTCTCAAAATCAACGGGAATCCGCAAAACGATTGATGACACCCCAAGGGCATCAATCATTTTTTTACGCTCAATATCGTGCACAAAAACAACATCAATGCCGCGCAAGTAATGTGCCACTTTGTGTCTCTCCCATAATGCCGAAAAAGCACTTAATAACTTCACAATAACATTCCCTTTCGGACCACTATAGAAAGGCGCATTATTCATAATCCACACAATTCGCGCGCGATGATTTTTTTTCTTATAGCCCACCCCCAATTCATAGGAAGCATCGTTTTGGCACACAAGCACATCAAGATCCGGCGGCAATACATCTCCAATCCGCCGTGCTGCATTACTCAATAAACGACCGCGATATAATTTTGCCTTTACCCTACCTATTAATCCCCGTGCGTCAAACCCGGTATCCAATGGCGCGGGAGGCGCAACTACATGGATAGGAAAATTTCTTGAAAGATCAGGGAAGCACATTGGGTTATGTTCGGCGGTATAAATATGAACTTCGTGACCTAATGTCCGAAGAGACTGGCAGATAGAAAAAAACATTCGCGGATCTCCGCTTTCGGTCGTCAAATTAAGATGAACCATCGCGATCTTCATCGTGTAAATATATTCACCATTTCCTTGCAATAATTCACCCACGAAATATGTTCACGCACAAAACGTTGACCCTGTTCAGTAATGCGACGATACAACACGGGGTCATCCATTAACATCTTTACCTTTTGAGCGATATCGCCCGGATCCATAGGACGAACCGCGAGCGCGTGTTCGCCGTCTCTTAGCACTTCCATCGCCGTACTGGTATTACAAATCACAAGCGGTAAACCGGCTGCCATTGCTTCAAAATTGGAAAGTCCCCACCCATATCCATTCCGAGGTGACGGCAAGTAAATAGGAAGGACAAAAACATCGCTCTCACGATACGCGATTTTTAATTCCTCATGAGAAACGCCTTCGAATTTAAAAGTGACGCAATCATCAAGCTTTTCCTTTACTACAAGCTGCTCGAGATACGCACGATATTCCTTCTGGCGCCAAATATCCTTGCATACAATAAGAGCTCGCGCATCATATCCCCACGATCGAAGCAATTTCACGGCACCGATAATATCCTCAAAACGTCGGTATACATTCAACGCTCCTATCCCTAAAATACGGATGGATTTTTGATGCGCAGAAATATGTTTAACCGGGGAATAAAAAGTTTCAAAGTCGACCCCACTCCGCACAACAACGGGATGCAACCCTCGCCGTGCCGCCCAATTCCGATTATAAAAATCAAGAACAACCACGCTGTCCATGGCGTTCAAATATTTTCTTTCACTATATTCTTTTATGGAATTAAAAATCCTACTTGCCGCATTGCGTATGACCCCTTTTTTGGGAAGATGGCTGAAGGGAGGGTCATTCTCGGTCCATACGATTTTCGCCCGATGATTTATTTTTTTGTAGAAAAATCCTACTTTATAAGCGAAATCATGAAGGTTCACAACCTCAAAATCGCGATCTATCGAAAGCGCAATATTTTTCGCCACAGCGACGTGAAATCGCTCTTCTCTGATTTTATGAAATATTTTCCCAATGAAACTTGGGGGGTTTTCGGTCCAATCGAAAGAACGCGCCTGCGGCACTACGCGGATATCCAAGCCTTTGCGTAAATCCGGAAATACCCCTTCGTCAAATTCCGGCGTGTAAATAAAAACTCTATGGCCAAGATCCATAAGACCGTGAGCCAAAGAAAAGATAAGGCGTGCCCCGCCTGCCTGCCATTTTAAGTTAAAGCAAACGATGGCAATTTTCATATATAAATAAAAAATTAAGGGAATAACGACGCGCCCTTCTGCCGGATCACTCCTATTAAAATCGCAGTGGCCGATGGGACACTTCTATTATATGCCGAATTCACGCCCTCCTGTGGCAATACCTCACGCCACTCATTATGAGTCTTTTTTAAGTAAAAGCGTTCCTGGAACGTAATCGCTCCCTCTTTGATAAATTGATCGAGAACAGGATTCCAACCGACAGGCAAAGTCACAAAAAGCGTTCCACCCGGGGCCAAACAATTGTCTTGAAGATTGCGGAATGCTTCAAGCACCTTATCGGGCTCCCGCTTGTCTTCATCCCAGCCAACATGCTCCAGGGTGGAAATACTTACGATTAAATCGTACTTTTCCCCCGGTTTAAACGTTGTAATATCCTCATTCATGACCGCTGGATTCAGTTCGTACTTGTCGAGAACGTCATGACGAATCGAGAGATAATGCCCGAGAACATGACCGACCTCAAGAATGCGCTTCCCTGCATAGCGTTTGATTATTGCATGTGCAATAGGAATTTCTACCGCTCGCTCGTTCTGCCACGTAGTGTTGTACTTATGAGCAAGATATGCATACCTCTGCCCACGAAAAGAAAAAGTCCCTAGGGGAAATATTCTATAGTACCAATCCAATAGCTGGACACGAATAGGCCGAAAAAAAGCCCTGATCATTGAGATAATCAGGAAAAAAAAGCCCCCCCTCCGATATACCCGCCTAACTCTTTGCCAGAAAGAAGAGTTATCCCAATACCCTTGCGGCATTAGATTATTTTAAACTCAGGTAATGGTACGATAAATTTACCTCCACGCTTTCGAAATTCAACCTCGCGTTCCACGAATTCATCGATAAAATGCCAAGGTAAAACAAAAAAATAATCCGGCTGCGCGGCTCGCGCTTCTTCTTCGGAAACAATAGGAATAAGCGTCCCGATCGTTTTTTTACCCCATTTATCAGGATTACGTTCCGCGATCGCGGTAATCAGATCCGAACCGATATTAAAAAATTGGAGAAGCGTGTTGCCTTTTGTAGAAGCCCCATATCCATAAATTTTTTTCCCTTTCGCTTTCTCGTCATTCAAAAATTTCATGAGTTTATTTTTTATCTCATTCACCCGACCTACAAATGCCTCATATACCTGCCTATCGTCAAGTCCCAGTGTTTTTTCCGATGCACGCATATTCGAAAGACGCTCTGCGGCGCCCGGCTCAAGATGAAGCGTGGTTCCTTTCTCTTTGTGTCGAATGTACGTACGAAAACTCCCGCCATTAATGTCATTTATCATCACATCACACACCTCCAAATTGTGGCGCGAAAAAAGATTTTCCATCGAGAGCAAAGAATAGTATTCCAGATGCTCGTGGCAAATGTTACCGATCTCATTGGTCTTTAACATAAGCGGCAAGTAACTTTGTTGAATAACGCAAATTCCTTCATCATCGAGAGACGCGGCGATATCCGCCACGAATGAGTTTGGATCTTCGAGGTCGTAAAACATCGCGATCGCCGTAATAATCTTTGCCTTGGCTTTTCCATACGATTCATTCCAGGCGCGCGCGCCAAAAAAATCATGGAACACTTTTTCGGTACCGACTGTATTGTATTGCTCAAGATTGTTCGCCGGTTCAAAACCGATACGATGAATGCCTTGCGTAGTAAATCCTCGAAGCAAAGTCCCGTCGTTTGCTCCGATATCGATTACGTAATCGCCCGACTTCAGATTTGCCATCTTCTCGGTCGTACGGGCAATATCCTGAAGCTCATCGGTCATTGTTTTATTGATTCCCGAACGATACCAGTAGTTCCGATACATAGATTCATGGGGCACCGTATGTTTAAGCTGCAAAAGCCCGCAACCGCCGTCTCGTTCATTACACAATATCAATTCCAAAGGAATTTTCTCATGCTCCTTGTCATGACCGTCCACAAAATCAGACACATACAAAAGCCCCAAGGAAAAAATGGGGGTCAATGACCCAGCGCCGCACACACGACATGTTTTTCGCTCTGTTACTTTTGTAATAGCCATAATAATTCAGATTTAAACAACCACCTATTTATACACTGTTTTTAAGTGCCAATCAATAGTTTTTTTTAGACCTTCCTCAAAAGAAACCTCAGCATGAAAACCAAACTCTTTTTCCGCTCGAGAAACATCAAGATTCCTTCGTAGCTGACCATCCGGCTTCGTATGATCCCATTTAATTTCTCCCTTAAAATCCATAAAGCGGGCAATCAACGTTACTAAATCTTTTATAGATATTTCTTCCCCGGAACCGATATTGACCGGCTCGGGCTTGTCGTATCGTTCTGCGGCAAGCATAATCGCTCGCGCTGCATCTTCAACATAGACAAATTCCCGCTTTGCCTTTCCCGTTCCCCAAGATGTTATAAAGTCAGCACCCGACGCTTTGACATCTAAAATCTTTTTCATTATGGAAGGAATAACAAAACCGCTTTCAAATTTTTCACCCGGCCCGAACATATTGTTCGGCATAAGGTGAATAGCGTTAAATCCATATTGCGCGCGATATGCCGCTCCTTGCACAATGAACATACGCTTCGCCATGCTATAGGGAATATGCACCGGGTCAGGAAGCCCTTGCCACAAACTTTCTTCTCGATACGGCAAAGACGCAGTAGTTGGATACTCGGTAGCGCTTCCAATCGTAAGAAACTTCTCCACTCCGGCAAGCCGCGCGCTTTCCATAAGATGCACGCCCATCATCAAATTATCGTAAAAAATATTTCCCGGATGGGTAGTATGGAATTCAATTCCGCCCGTTACGGCTGCCAAATGAAAAACCACGTTATGATTGGCGACGGCTTTTTCGCAATTGATATAGAAGCGAAGGTCGCATGACGCAGCGCTGGGAACCGAAATATCTTTCCGATCAACCCCTCGTGCTAATAGTTCTTTAATTACATGCTGACCGAGAAAACCTTCTCCTCCGGTAACCAAAATTTTCTTTCCAAGTAACGTCATGGCAAATTTATCATTGCTCCCCATAGAGTTTCCGCAAACTTCCGTTTTGAAAAAATATTATTTTTTTGAGAAATAAGATAATGCTTGATACGATCTCGATATAACGCACATTCGACATCGGAAAGCGACTGCAAATGAATTAAGAGAGCTCCGTAATCCTTGAACGCGCGCATATCAATAAAACAGTCCGCCGGTACGTAATCAGTGACGTCAGGAGCCCCAAGATACACAGGAATACAACCGGCCAAGAAAGAATCAAAAATCTTTTCGCTCACATATCCGGGATATTGTGAATTCTCAAACGCCAAAGAAAATCTATAAGAAGCGAACGTCTTGATTTTATCGCCATTCACATAACCGCGCCAGCATTTTTGGACATACGCGCGATAACTCCAGAATGGAAAAAATGGCTTTCTTTCCCATCGCCCACCGTAAAGATCAAACCCGGGAGACGAACTGAAAAATTTTATCGCTCGGAGACGCTCACTGTAGAGTTCTTTTGCGAAAAAAGCATGCGGGCGCGCATTGTTATTCATCATCACTAAAAACTTATCCTTCGGCACCGCAAAGAACGACTCGAACTCCTCCCTGAAATCACGCGGCCACATCGTATAAAACACATTCGAAGGCACGCCCATCATTTTGTGATACAAAAATATTACATCATATAATTTTGCAAGGCGCTTAAGATGCACGTAGGGATACGGCATATTAGTCGGGGGCTCTCCTTGAAAAAGAATTTTTTTGGAAAATAGCCTACGGATCAGAGATAATTCCTTGGGGCTTATCGCAAATCGTTTCCGTCCTCGCAAGATGTATTTAAAAAAATAAAAAAAACGATGCAAAATATCGTCATCGGGATGATTGATAAAAACAACAACATCATCGGCGTTATGGATAGCTGGATTCCATGCGTCTATCGTCTTTACTTGAATTCCCTTCTCGCGAAAAAAATAAAGGAAGTCACCTCCCAACGGGGCTATGGGCGCGATAGGAAGATTCGGCTCAAAAATTTTTCCGCGCAGTTCAGTAGGACCGGCAGGAACAATATAAATTGTTTGAATTGAGGACATACCTTAAGAAAGCGCGGGCTTGCCCATACGCAACAAATTCCAATTAATAGTACGTCGCATCCCCTCGGCAAGTCCTATGCGGGGATTAAAAGCAAAACGTTCGCGAATTTTTGATATATCGGGTTTTACCCTATGCGGGGAAGCACTCAAAAAAGCGATGTCTTTATTTTGTATCTTTGGAACACCGACCGGCGCATGAATCCCGCAAATTCTATGAATTAATTCAGCTAATTCTTTGATACTCACTTCTTCCATGTCGCTTGCAACGTTAAAGGGCTCCCCATTGTAATTCGAAAATAGGATCTTCCAAAACACTACTGAGGCATCGGCAATATAACAATATGACCGCGTATCTTCACCGCTCGTAAGCATGGTAATTGGTTTACCTTCAATTCCTAATCGCATAAAATCGGCCATCACTCGACGATCTTCAACAAGAAGCCCGGGCCCGTATACGATAAAGGGACGGGCTATCTTAGCAGGAACTCCGAACTGTTCCCAATATACAAGACAAAGAGTTTCAGCCAAACGTTTGGATTCGATATAGCATGCCCGTGGAGATAATGGCGAAACATTCCCTGCATATGTTTCGGACGTAGGAATAAATTCGGGCGGAGGATTACCATAAATTTCTCCACTGCTCATATAAAGCACGCTTTCAACATTCGAATCTTTGGCATAATCCAAAAGCCACCGAATGCCTCCTATATTCACATCAATTGTTCCCAAAGGATCCGCTTGAAATATTGCTGGCGCAGAACGGCCCGCGGCATGAATAATAAAATCTATTTTTTCTTTTAACGGAAGCGGCTGCGCCACATCGTGGACGATAAAATTCATATCAGTCCTTCCTAAAAGATGCCCTAATCGCGATAGAGGCGTCACGGGAGAACGACTTAAGCCAATAACACGGCATGGATATTCCAGAATTTTACGATCATTAAGCTCGGCAATGGTATCCACGAGATAACTTCCCAAAAGACCACTGGGTCCGGTGATCAAAACCGTTTTCCCGCTCAAACGATTCACATCCGCACCAAGAGCAGAAATAACATCTTTTATATCATCTTTAATAACTGCACGTGAATCCATATGTTATAGTAAAACTTTTTTTATTTTTTCCGCGACATGCATCGCAGAAATGCCCATCGCATTTCTCAAATACGTTTGACTGCCAAACAAAACCGGCCATGTATCCTGCACGCCAAACCTTAGAAAAACCGGATGTTCCGGCAATTCCGCAAGTATCTCGGCAACCGCGCTTCCTAAACCGCCAAGCACGGAATGCTCTTCAAGTGTAAAAATTGCGCGGCGATTTCCGGCTCGAAGCGCGATGGCGTCTCTGTCGATGGGTTTAATGGTATGCATACTTATAACTTCTACGTCTAAGTCACATTGTTTTAAAATCTCCGCGGCATCTAAAGCTTCTTTGCCAATAGGACCTGCAAAAAAAATCGTAGCGTCAGAACCTTTTCTTAAAACTTGGGATCGTCCCAGTGTTGGCGCTTCATTTTCACCGAAATCGATCTCTTTTCCTCTGCCGATTCGAAGATACGTAGGACCACCTGCGGCAATAATCTGAGGCATCAACATACGCGTTTCCCAAGGACTCGAAGGCACAATGACTTTCATGCGAGGCAATGCACGCAATGCGGCAATATCTTCAATAGCATAATGCGTGCCCCCTGCCGCACCATAAGCAAAACCTCCTCCGGCGCCAATAATCGTCACGTCCGTATTATGATAACAAACGTCAACCTTAATCTGTTCAAAACATCGGAGCGTAATAAAAGGAACGATCGAATATACAAAAACCTTCATACCCTCCAATGCCAGACCGGCTGCCATGCCTATAATGTGCTGTTCGGACATGCCAGCATTCATATAGCGCCCTCCAAGATTTTTTTTGAAATCTTCCGTTCTTGGATGACCGAAATCGCCCGTAATAAAAACAATCCGTTCATCTCGCAACGCTGCCTCATAAAGAGTATTAATTGATTCAAATCGCATGGTTGGTTTAATGTGCCAATTCTTTAAGCGCAAGATTATATTGATCTTCGTCGGGACATTTGCCGTGCCACTCCGGTCTACCTTCCATAAAAGGGACACCTTTTGCTTTTATGGTATTTGCAATAATAACTCGGGGACGCTTACTGTGGCGCATAAGAGCGGGAATAAGTTCAATAAAACTATGTCCGTCTATCGTCTCGGTCTCCCAGCCGAAAGCTTCAAATTTCTTATCAAGAGGTTCAAGCGCTAAAATCTGATCCGTACCATTGCCATCCTGTCCGTCTTGAAAGCGATTCCGATCCACAATCAACGTAAGATTATCGAGAACATGGGTTGCTCCGGAAAGAAGCGCTTCCCATACGGAACCTTCTTGTAATTCCCCGTCACCGGAAAGAACAAAAACTCGTGTGTTATTTTTTTTATTCCGCAAAGCTAATGCGATCCCGACCCCCAAAGAAAGACCGTGCCCACCCGAACCATTACTTGTTTCGGTACCCGGAACGGAACCGCGAACCACGTGACTCGCAAGGTTGGTTCCTTCGGTGCCGTATTCTTTTAATTTCTCTTGGGGGAAGAATCCCCGCTCGGCAAGGGCGGCATAGAGTCCCGAAACCGCATGACCCTTACTCATAACCAAACGATCACGATCGTCTTTTTGGGGATGACGAGGATCAATTTTCATAACATTAAAATAAAGCGCAGTAAGAATATCTGCCGCCGACAAAGAACAACCGATATGCGAAGACTTAGCACGAAAAATAATTTCCAAAATTGTGCGGCGTATATTCTTTGCCGTATGCTCAAGGTCTCTTATGTGCTCATGGGTTAATGCGGACATCATAGTTTATTGTGCCTTATGCACGACGTTGTCGTAATACCACGCAACGGTCTCGCGAATACCTTGGTCAAGAGAAGTAGGCGGCATCCAATTCAAAATTTTTTTCATTCTCTCGATATTCATAACTTTATATGCGGCACCATCGGGCCGAGTAGCGTCAAACACAAGCTTCCCTTCGTAACCGACAACGTAACATATCTTCTCTGCCATTTCTTTGATGGATATCCCAATTCCCTGCCCAATATTCAACGGCTCGATACCGGTATCAATGTTCAAAATCCTTACAAAAGCATCCACGCAATCATCAATGTAGAGCCACTCGCGCACCGGACTCCCGCTCCCCCATACATCAATATGAGGTTCACCTTTTTCTTTCGCTTTGATAATTTTCATAATCAGAGCTCCCATCGCATGTGAGCGCACTTCATCAAAGTGATCTTCGGGGCCATACATATTTGGAATTAAAAGGTGGGTTGATTGTATGCCATACTGCCTAAAATAGGCATATGCATTCACCCAAGTCGCCTTCTTGGTAAACCCATATACCATCACCGAGGGATGCAGAGGTCCATCCCACCATTCATATTCCTTAAAGTCTTTCTGTGCTACATCGGGATAAGAACAATTTGCAATCGGATTAATAAGTTTGCGCACCCCATATTTCCGAGCCGCCTCCTGCAAATTGAGGTTCAAGAGCGTATTGTTATAAAAAATCTCTCCTTCATGTTCTGCGTTAAATTTAATACCGCCCACATACGCGGCGCAATTCATAATGACTTCCGGTTTTTCCTTCTTAAAAAATGCCTCAACGGCATACGCATCCCGAAGGTCCAAGCCGGTATCCAAAGACCCAACTACGTACGTGTAACCATCTCTGGCAAGACGTTTTACAAGGCGTTTTCCCAAAAATCCAGTTTCACCTACGACCAAGATTTTTGTATGGTTGCCAAACATAATTGCCGCTATTCGCCCTCGCCGTCGAAATTCTCGAGCGTATCGGCAATAGGCCCAATAAAAATATAAATCTTGCCGTGCAATGCGCTCTTTTCGCTCAATTCTCGGGAATAAAAGTAGCGGTATTTTTTCTTAAAACCATTTACAACATCTTCAATATAATGCCAATCTAAATCCTTTCCTTTATAAGAAACATAGCCCCAATCCTTTCCGGGCACCTTAAAATCATCCGCTATAATAATAAGATTATCATAGTTTTGGAGCACCGCTATCTCGTCGCGAATCGGCCAATAATCCCCCCAATGCGCATCGAGAAAATAAAGCGTAAGACCGTTTTTCTGAAGGATGGGAGCGACCGTCTTCATAACATCCGGGCTATTTCCTAATATGATTTTTACGACCGACGAATCAAGAAGTGTCTTTTCGTTCGTCTCCCAGAATTTTTTTATTATCTCAACGTTACCTCCTTCGCGCTCAATGAGAGTCTTAGAGTTCTCTGCATATTCCGGATTGATCTCAACACCGATGACGTTAACTCCCATCAATCGGAAACGATTCGTTGTTTTCCCCTCAAAAATTCCCGTTTCAACAACATTGCGAACGCCATGCGTATCAATGATTTTTTTAATTTGCTGAGCCGTCAATTCATCATCGGCAAATCCTACGAGGCTCCATTCGGGATACACTTTCTGCGACATAATAGTTATAAATAATGATTAATGTTTTTTAAGGTGTTGATCGACCCACCATCCAATTGTTTTCTTTAGACCTTCTTTGAAATCCATTTCTGCCCGAAAACCAAATTCTTTTTCAGCCCTCGTCACATCAAGAAGCCTCCTGGGCTGACCGTCTGGCCGTAAATTGTCCCATACAACCTCACCGCGAAATTCCATAAGTTCACAGATAAGATGCACCAAATTTTTAATAGAAATCTCGACGCCCGATCCAAGATTAACCGGTTCCGGTTTATCATAAGACTCCGTAGCTAAAATAATTCCCCGCGCGGCATCCTCTACGTAGATAAACTCACGAGTTGGCTCTCCCGTTCCCCATACGCTGATGGATTTTTGATTTTGATCCTTGGCTTCCGCAACCTTACGGATAATCGCCGGAATAACATGGGAACTTGCCAAGTCAAAATTATCTTCCGGGCCATACATATTAACGGGAAAGATGGTAATGGCGTTGAACCCATACTGCGAACGATACGCCTGTGCTTGCACCAAGAGCATCTTTTTAGCAAGACCATAGGGAGCATTTGTCTCTTCGGGATAACCGTTCCAAATATCATCTTCCTTAAAGGGCGCAGGGGTAAGCTTAGGATACGAACAAATCGTTCCAAGTGCAACAAATTTTTGGACGTTCGCTTGGCGTGCCGCCTCCATCAATTGAACACCCATAACAATATTGTCGTAAAAAAGCTCGGCAGGCTTTTCTTCGTTAAAACCGATACCCCCCACTTTTCCTGCTAAATGAATCACTACGTCAATTCCCTTAACAACTCGAACGCAGTTTTCCCATCTTCGCAGGTCACATTCTTGAGCATCAGGAATAAAAAGTTGGGATTCAGAAACCTCATTAATCTCAGATAATCGGCGCACTAAATGCCTACCCAAAAAACCATGTCCGCCGGTTACGAGAATTTTTTTAGTTTTTAAATCCATGAGCCTTTAAATCCGCCTCGAGCATGATTTTCACGAGGTCATTGAATTTTGTTTTAGGCTCCCATCCTATTTTTGTTTTCGCTTTCGTGCAATCGGCCACTAAATGCTCCACCTCGGTTGGGCGATAGTAACGCGGATCAATACCGATATACTTTTCCCAATCCGGCAAACCCGCATGACGAAACGCGAGTTCTACGAACTCACGGATCGTGTGCGACTCCCCTGTACCGATGACGTAATCGTCCGGTTCGGGCTGTTGCAACATACGCCACATCGCCTCAACGTATTCCGGGGCATACCCCCAATCACGCCGAGCATCGAGATTCCCGAGGTATATTTTTTTATCCAAACCGGCCTTAATGCGAGCGATACCGCGCGTTATTTTCCGCGTCACGAACGTTTCTCCGCGCCGTTCAGACTCGTGGTTAAATAAAATTCCGTTGGATGCAAAAATTCCATAGGCCTCCCGATAATTTCGCGTTGTGTTATATGCGAAAACCTTCGCGATTCCATAAGGACTACGGGGATAAAATTTTGTTTCCTCGTTCTGGGGAGGAGGAGCCCCGCCAAACATCTCCGAACTCGAAGCCTGGTAAAATTTAATCTTTTTCCCCATCTGTTCTTCATAATCTTTAATAGCTTCAAGAAGACGCAACGCTCCTAATCCGACAATATTCGCCGTATATTCCGGAATATCAAAAGAAACCCGAACGTGCGACTGTGCCCCAAGATTATATATTTCATCCGGACCGATTTTATAAATTAATTTTCTTATCGTACTCGCATCTGCCAAGTCGCCATGGTGAAGATGCATGCGCGGCGCCCCGGCATCGTTCACGTGCGGGTCATTATAGAGATGATCGATTCGGCCGGTATTAAACGTTGATGCTCGGCGAATCACGCCATGAGCTTCATACCCCTTCGCCAAAAGAAGTTCCATAAGATAGCTTCCATCCTGGCCGGTCACTCCAAAAATAAGGGCTTTCTTCATCCAATGTTAATACCACGCTATGACTATTTAGTCAAAGTATGATTCAAAAATTCCGTAAGTGCCTTTTGCGTTTTTTCGTCCGTAGGCCACTGATTCAAAATCTGTTTTCCAATTTTTACTGCTTCTTGTTTTTTTGCCTCAGCTTCCTGTTTTTGACCTTGAGCGCGTAGGATATCATATTCCGCCCTTGTTACATCGAACATACCATAAAGAAATTGTGGCCTCTTCGGACCCAGGGCAAAACCTTGAGAAAAATAATTTTTTGCGGCAACAAGATATCGCAACTGTATCTGGCCATTTTTTACATCGCGCGTTTTAAAAAGAGCAAGTTCATTTAACGCCCCAAGGATATATAAATTTTGGGCAAAACTTAATCCGCGTCCCCTCTCGAGAATAGGGGTAAAATACGAATCAAGGTGCTGGATGGCCTCTTCGGTCAGTTTTGGATTGGTCCCTTGTTGGTTTACGACATTCACAATATTATTTGCGAAATTCCGCACCAACTCTTCTTGACCGATCGGCGATGGAGCATCAAGCGGAACCGAAAAAACTTTCTTAAAATCATCAAACGTAGCAACGGGACCCGGACTTCGAAGAGCGACAATAAACGCCTGTGATTTTCTAAGGGGAAGATATGAGCCATAATAGGCAATCCCTAAAATCATCGAAACAAGCACTGCGGCAATAATTTGTTTGATAGTGCGCAGCGTCATGATATATGAGAATTCAAGGTTCGACTTCCTGTATTATGATGTTGGGAAAAAAGATAATCAGCGAAAGCAAGGAAGAAAAAGAGGTTGAGGTAAATCGGAAGAACGTCAAAAAGAAAAAGTCCTTGGACGAGATACGCGACCGGCATGACGAAAACCAGCCCCATGAGTATTATTTCATGTCTATGCGCATGATTCTCACGGTCATGGTTCCCTCGAATGGTGCGAAGAGAAACGCTGCGGAAAAATTGCCAGTAAAAAATTACAAAAACGGAAAGATAGCTCAAGAGTCCTAGAAGCCCCGTCTCGGACAAATAGTCAAAAATAACACTATGAGCCCGATCAAACCATGTTTCCGAATTTTGGCCGGGAACGAAGTGGCGTGGATCAAAATGCCGGTCAAAAACGGTACTGAAATTTTCCGGTCCCCATCCTAAGATAGGCCTATCCTTAAATCCTTGCCATGCGGAATTCCAAGTCCAAAAACGAGTTCTGGCGGTAGCTTCGGAAAAACCAAGATCTAAAAAACGATTCAGCGGACTTCCCAAGGGACTCTCCAAAAACCCATCGACAGGCCGAGCGAGTGATCCGGGAAGAATTTTGCGATAACCATGATTGAGTAATAATCCCCCAATCACCACACAAAAAACAATGAATCCAATAGTATATTTCCTGTACTTTTTTGAAAAAATCGAGAAATATATCAAAAAAATTCCAAAGGCGGCAACAAGACCAAGAAACGCTCCTCGCGTCTGGCTTAAAACAAAGAAAAGTAAAAATACGAGCGCGAGGAGGGCGAAAATAGAATGCTTGATCCACTCCTTCTTCCATGAACCCTTAATCCAAAGATACCCGACATAAAAAAGTATGAACATAAGATAAGGAGCAACATATGCCGGATTCCCAAGCGCTCCCTGAAAACGTTCTTTGGATAAAAGCCCCCAAAGAGTTCCAGGAATTTTTGCCGGATCACCGGAAGAATACGGCGTGATAAAACCAACACATCGCTCTCGCGGAGTGCCATCAAGGGTAACTGTATTGCAAAAAATACCATGTCCCCATGGAGTAAGTTGAATATAAGCAAAGAGACCATACGCGATCATAAGCAACGCCGCAACAATCGAAACCCAAAAGGCGATTTTCCACTCTTTCCATTCGCGAAAAAGAGCCATTAAAAGAAAGAAGAAAATATAATAATGGAGCATCTGAAAACCGCCCTCGCCTCGTTCAAAACTTGACCAGAATGCTCCGTTCGCGTCATAAGCAAAAACCGAGGCGAGCAAAAATACGAGGACAAAGAGCGATACGGCAAGAAACAACGGCCGCGCAGCTACTCCTCGCACCAACCGTTCCACTTCGCCTTCACGCGCTTCAAACGCCCACCATAGAATAAAGAAAATGAGCGCAAGCTCAACGGTAACGCGGAAAAAATAATACTTGCCGCCTATAAAAGGGAAAAATGTCGAAGTCGCGACGACGACAACACTCAAAAGCGGAAGGTATAAAGAATATTTTGACAGCTTAAGAAGCATGGGAATTATACAAAGTATTGTTCGAAATCGAATCTCTAGAGCGCGCCGAAACTTTTACCGGGCATACTCTACCGCGCGCATCTCTCGAATAACGTTCACCTTGATCTCACCGGGATATTTTAACTCGGACTGTATCCGATTCGCAACTTCGCGCGCCATTTCAAGGGCTCCGAAATCATCGATCTTTTCGGGAAGAACGAATATCCGTAATTCCCGGCCGGCAGATATGGCATAGGCGTTCTTTACTCCCGGAAATTCTTTCGCGATCTTCTCCAGGTCTCCCAATCGTTTAATGTAGTTTTCAAGCGTTCCGCGGCGTGCTCCCGGGCGTCCGGCGGAGAGCACGTCAACCGCGGTTATCACATATGCCTCAGAAGTCGCGTAGGGATAATCCTCGTGATGCGACTGCATTGCCTGGATAACTGCTTCGTTTACGCCATATTTCTTCAAAATCTTCATCCCCAAATCAACGTGAGTTCCCTCAACCTCATGGTCGATGGCTTTCCCGATGTCATGAAGAAGCGCGCCGCGTTTTGCAACGTCAACGTTCAACCCAAGTTCCGCGGCAAGCATTCCGGCAAGGTGAGCCATTTCCAAGGAGTGCGTCAAAACATTCTGCCCATAACTTGTGCGGAAATGAAGACGTCCAAGAAGTTGGATGATTTCTTTAGGAAGATCATACACTCCTATTTCCATAGCGGCCGCTTCGCCAACTTCATAAATACGCTTATTGAGTTCTTGTCGAGCCTCTTCGACTTTCTCTTCGATCTTTGCGGGTTGAATGCGGCCATCTTTGATAAGTTTTTCAAGCGCCATTCGAGCTACTTCGCGACGGTAAGGATCGAATGAAGAAATCACGATACTGTCGGGAGTTTCGTCGATTACAAATTCAACGCCAGTCGCGCGCTCAAGCGCTCTGATGTTCCGTCCCTCGCGACCTATGATCTTTCCTTTAAGCTCCTCATCGTTAAGAGGAAAAGCCGTCGTGGTCATTTCCGAAACATGCGAACGCGCATACCGCTGAAGAGCCGTGGCTAAAATTTCAACTGATTTTTTTTCTATCTCATCACGCCGTTCTTGATTTAGTTTTTGGAGCGTTGCGGCCAAATCTTCACGATATGTTTCTCGAATCTGGTGAAAAAGTTCACCACGAGCCGCATCGCGCGTAAGTCCGCTTACTTTTTCAAGCCGTCCTTCTATATCCTCACGCGCCGCCTGGAGCTCTTCTTCTTTGTGTTTCACCTCTTCCACCTTCACTTTAAATGATGCCTCCTCTTCGCTTACGGCGTTAAATCGTTTGTCGAGAGCATCTTCCCGAGCCAACACACGACTTTCTAAATGAGCAAGTTGAGCCTGGCGTTCTTTTCCTTGCTGGGTTATCTCGGTCAAAAGCTCCGTCCCTTTCTTCTCTCCTTCGAGAATAATTTCTTTTGCTTTTCGCTCTGCTTCCTCAAGCTGTAATTTAATTTTTTGCTCAACCGAGCTAGCGTGCGAGCCGAGAAGATACCTGCGCGCAAAATACCCGAGCGCAAATCCCAAAACAGCGCCGCCTACAAGCCACGTAATTCCAAATGCCATAGTTTTTGATTCCTAAATTCTTCATTAGTTAAGAAAAGTGAATTTTCTAGGAATGTGGTCCTTTGTTTTTAATTGACTCTTTCGCCTACTATGATAGCTCAAAAAATCGATCCAGTCAATTCAAGCTCGACACTGTTCGTCTTGCCATACTTGCCCTCTTCTCGTGGAGTAAACGGGGAAAACGTGTCAAATACAGGAAAATCACGTAAAATAAAGAATATATGAAAAAAACTCTTGTTTTGTTGATATTGGACGGCTGGGGAATAGGTCGCGATGACGAATCAAATCCCCTCTATGTCGTAAAACCCGAAAACTTCCAATTTCTTAAAGAGAACTACCCTGCAACAAGCCTGCAGGCCTCCGGAATCAGCGTCGGCCTTCCTTGGGGAGAAGTCGGAAACAGCGAAGTAGGGCACCTCACCATAGGAGCGGGAAAGGTTCTCTATCAATATTTTCCGCGTCTCACGCTCGCCGTGCGAGACGGCACATTCTTTGAGAATAAAGCGATAAAAGACGCGTTCCTTCACGCGAAAAAGAATTCGTCAGCAGTAAATCTTCTGGGTCTTTTAAGCAAGGGAAACGTACATGCTTCACTGGAACACCTTGAGGCATTAATAAACATGGGAGAGAAGGAACAAGTTCCCGTAAAACTCCATCTCTTCAGCGACGGCAAAGATAGTCCCCCTCAAACCCTTGAGTCATTTCTACGGGCAATTCCGAAAGAAAAGATCGCGACACTCGTCGGTCGCTACTATGCGATGGATCGGGAAGGAAATTGGTCACTCACTCAAAAAGCGTATGAGGCGATCACGAACGAAGGAGAAATACGTACCCAAAATATCACGGAACTTCCGGCGATCATTGAGGCGCACTACAAACAAGGCACCACCGAAGAATTTCTTCCGCCAGTCCGCTTTATGAAAGAAGGGGTTGTTCGCGATAACGAATCAATTCTTTTTTTCAATTTTCGTGAAGACAGCATTCGACAGCTCGCCGAAGCGTTTATCGTACCTTCGTTCGACAAGTTTCCAACGAAAAAACTTACGAATGTTTATATTGCCACCATGACCCACTACGAGGACCGCTTCACGGTTCCGGTGGCCTATCCCCCCGAAAAGGTGGTGCAGCCCCTTGGACGCGTCGTAAGCGAAGCGGGCAAAACCCAACTGCGTGTCGCTGAAAGTTACAAATACGCGCATGTCACCTACTTTTTCAACGGCTATGAAGAACCCCCATTTAAAAATGAATACCGCGTGTTGATCCCCTCGTTAAGCACTCCTAAGGTATATGAGCACCCGCAGATGATGGCACCCGCAATCACCGACCGTATCCTACAGGCAATTGAAAATCAGTCATTCGATTTTATTCTCGCAAATTACGCCAATCCCGACACCATCGCGCATACCGGAAACTATGATGCCACCATAGAAGCGGTAAAGGCTATCGACAAAGAAATCGGAAGAATCATAAAAGGTATTGAAAATACGGAAACCATACTCGTCATCACCTCTGACCACGGGAACGCCGAAGAGCTGCTGAATCCAATGACGGGAAGCTCCGAAACCCAGCACGATCCAAACCCCGTTCCTTTTCACGTTATCGCTCCTGAATTTAAAAATAAAAAATTCTACAATCAAAACAACATCCGACAACCGATCGGCATCCTCGCCGATATCGCGCCAACGATACTCACCCTCATGGAAATTCCCGTTCCGAAAGAAATGACGGGGCGAAATCTTTTGCGCGATCTTTTGTAACGTTCATCTAAAAAACCGAGTAACAAAATCTTTGGCGTGGTATACTGTGTTATAGAGAGATGAAGTTTTTTATAAAAATCATCGCAAGTATTCTCGGCAATGCTCTCGGCCTTTTTATCGCGAATCGGTTTATTCCGGGATTCGAGCTCCAGGGAGATTGGTACCGTCTCTTGCTTCTTGCGTTCATCCTCGCTCTTTTGAATCTCATCATTCGCCCGATCTTAAAGCTTATGCTCGGGCCGATTATTCTCCTCACCTTCGGCATTGGAATCGTCATCGTAAACGCTCTTGTCCTCTTTATTCTTGACACACTTTCAAAAAACATTACCATTCAAGGTATTCCAACGTTGATATATGGAACACTCATAATCGGCATTACAAATCTTATTGTGCATCTTATCGTAAAAAGTAAATGATTATCGCAATCCTCCAAATCATAACCGCAATCGCTCTTATTATTCTGATATTACTCCAGGAACGCTCCGCGGGGCTTTCCGGTATTTTTGGCGGCGAAAGCGGCGGATTCTATCAAACCCGCAGGGGGCTCGAGAAGCTTATCTTCGGAGGCACAATCGTGCTCGCGCTTATCTTTGTTGGATTAGCCATCTTCCAGCTCGTCGTCTAAGAACCCAAAGTTTGAGCGAAAGGCTACGCTCCGAAAAGAAGTTCTCTTTCCTTCATAAGTTTTTACCAACGTACGTATGTTCACCACGCTTAAAAAAATATTTTTGGCGCTGAATCGGACCGAACAAGCAATCTTTCTCGTCGCAGCTCTTGGATCGCTGATAAGTTTCGCGTTGCTTGCGGCGACCATCGTAAATACGAGCACAAAAGTTGTTCCCGGGTACGGCGGAAGTTTCACGGAAGGATTTCTCCATCAGCCTTCATTTATTAATCCCGTGATCGCGAAAACCGACATCGATAAGGCCCTCGTACGCCTTATCTTTAGCAATATCGGCGACGTCGCTTCAAAAATAGAAGCGGAAAACGGAGGACGCGCATGGAAGGTCCGCCTCAAAGAAAATCTCTTTTGGCACGACGGTCAAAAACTCACGAGCGATGATATCGCCTTTACGATTCAGAAAATTCAAGACCCTGACAGTCTTTCGCCCCTTCATGAAAATTGGCAAGGCGTCGCGGTGCAACGATTAAGCGAACTTGAACTCCAATTCAATGTAGGCACGCCCTATGCATTCTTCGAGGGTTATCTTAAAAATCTCTATATCCTTCCTCGGCATTTGTTCCTTGATATTCCCGTCGCGAACTGGCGTATCTCAAATTTCAACCTGAAACCGATCGGGAGCGGACCTTATCGCTTTGAATCATACGAGATAAAATCCGACGGCTTTATCACGGACTATCACCTTAAGGCCAACACAAAATATTTTAGCGAGCGTCCTTTCATTGACCGCCTGAACATAAAATTGTTCTCAAAAAAAGAGGACTTGATCCAAGCGTTTAACCTTGGGCGTATTGATGGTCTTCCCGGAGTTGACCCGGAAGATTTAGATGGCATTAAACGTCCCTACGCCAGCTCTTCGTTCGCGTTACCGAATTACTACGCGCTCTTTTTGAACCAAAGCCAGAATATCGCGCTCAAAGAAGCATCGGTTCGTGAAGCGCTCACCCTTGCAATAGATAAAAATGAGATCATACAAAAAGTATTTTCCGGACAAGCGGAAGTTGCTTATGGTCCCCTCCCCTCAATTTCGCCCTACTTTAATCCAAAACTTCAAAATGCGTCAACGTCAATCGTATTAGCGAATCAACTCCTTGACGATGAGGGGTGGATTCTCAATACAAGCGGAATCCGCGAAAAGAAAATAAAAAGCGCAACCGTCGAACTTGCCGTATCCATAACGGTTCCGGACGTTTTTTTCCTTAAAGAAACCGCACGGCTTATCCAAACCCAATGGACAAAGCTTGGAGTACAAACAACGCTTCGGGAATTACCCCTCGATCAAATCACCGATCCGGTCATTAAAAATCGAGAGTACCAGGTACTTCTCTTCGGAAATATTTTAAATCTCGGATTCGAGCCCTACGCGTTCTGGCACTCCTCGGAACGTTTTTATCCCGGCCTCAACTTAAGCCTTTATAGTAATAAGGAAGCGGATCGTCTTATTGAGACAATCAGACAAAACTTTGATTTTGAAACGAGACAAAAAGAGTTCTATGAATTCCAAGACGTCATCGCAAGCGATTACCCTGCTATTTTTCTTTATTCTCCGCACTATCTTCTGATAACCGACAAAGATCTGAAAGGCGTGCCCGGTCAACTGATTAACGAACCCGCGGATCATCTGCGCACCACCCCGTTTTGGTATTTAAAAACAAGAAGAATCTTAAAATAATGGACGATTACGAAAAGAATATTAAAGCGTTCAATACCCAACTAAACGAGGAGGGGCTTTCGGGATTCGATCTCGACCGTCTCGCGCGCTTCAAACCGGCGCGTATTGTGATTATCGGCATGGGAGGATCGGGCATCGCCGGCGACGTGATCTCCACAACCGCGCAGGAGCTTAATCTTCGGGCGAAAATCGAAGTATGGAAAGACTATGGCCTACCCCCTTCTCCTATAAAAATCGAAAGGACACTTTTCATATTTTGTTCTTTTTCGGGTAATACCGAAGAAACCCTCTCAGGCTTTAAAACTATTTTTAAAAAGAAGGATCCGAACCGGCGCATTGCGGCAATTGCGACAGGAGGAGAACTCGAAAAACTTGCCCGGCAACATCACGTACCGTTAGTGACTTTCCGACCCGACACCTTGACACCACGTCAATCAGCTGGTAGTATGTTCTATAGCTTAATTAAAATTCTCCGTTCTTCAGGACACATTCTCCAATCGAAATCATTTACGCATCTCAACCCACAACACTATAAAACAAAAGGCAAAGCGCTTGCGGACCAACTCCAAAAACGAGTCATTCTCATTTACACCGATCAAGAATACGGAGTAGCAGGCTATATTTGGAAAATAAAATGCAACGAAACCGCAAAGATGCTCGCATTCGCGAATGTCTTGCCGGAAATGAATCACAACGAAATTGTAAGCTTCGATAAGTTAACCTATCCTGCCGCCGCGCTTTTTATACACGACACGCGCCACCCACGACTTCAAAAAAAATTCAGCATCACGGAAGCACTCGCAAAAAAACAAGGCGTAAAAACTTTTAATATAAAACTTACCGGACAAAGCCGCCTCGAAAACATTTGGGAAATGACCATGCTTGCCGACTGGACCACGTATTTTCTCGCCCGCTACAACAGCGTTGATCCTAAAGAAACGAAGATCATCGACACGCTGAAAAGCTTAATGAAGAAAGCGGGATAGGCGAAAATATTTGTAAAAAATCTTTGCGCCGATCTTTCGAGAACATGACCCATATAAAGGCCGAGGTGGTGAAACCGGCAGACACGCAGCGTTCAGAGCGCTGTGCTCGCAAGAGCGTGGGAGTTCAAATCTCCCCCTCGGCACCATATACAGACTTATGACGATGAAAAAACATCAAAAGAAAAACAATAAAACTACTACACCTCGTGGGAAGATTTGAACTGGGAAAGGGGCCGGCCTGCCTGACGGCCGGCAGGGGAAACGGGAGTTTCCCCGTGGCGCCTGCCGGCCGTCAGGCAGGGAAATATTAAAACCGATGGGTTTTAAAACGCAGCGAAGCGAGTAGTGAAATTCTCCTCCTCAGCACCAAGTAAAAAACCATACATAAAAACGTCAAAAAAATAAGCACAATATACTCTATGATAAAAAAAACATTCACACGGCATGAAATGCCAAAAACACATCGAACACCCGATATGGATTCTCGTGTCCGAAAAACAACGCGCCCGGTAGGACCGACCGGATCGGAAAACGCCGTCCGCTTTATTCCCTTAGGGGGTCTTGAAGAAATCGGCCGCAATTGCTCGTTTTTCGAATACAAAAACGAAATCGTTATTGTTGATGTCGGCATTCAATTCCCCGAAGAGTCGACGCCCGGCGTTGACTATATTATTCCGAACGTCACCTATCTTGAAGCAAAGAAAAAGAATATCCAAGCGATCATCTTGACGCACGGCCATTACGATCACATCGCCGCCATTCATTATCTTATCGAAAAACTGGGAAATCCGATTATATACACGTCGGAATTCACTCGGGCCATCGTGGAAAAACGGCATGCCGAGTTCACCAACGCGCCTAAGCTTAAATTTATAACCGTAAAAGACGGCGATCGCGTGAAGATTTCGGAAAATTTCACGGCGGAATTTTTCGTAGTGGAACACACTATTCCTCAGGCGTATGGATTTCTCCTTGAAACGCCCGCGGGCAACATGGCGAGCTTCGGAGACTTCCGCATAGATTACACAAAAGAAGGAGTGCCTCAACATCTCGAAATCTTCGATCGCGTCGGTAAAAAAGGAATTCACACGGCGTTTATGGACAGCACGAACGCGGATATCGCGGGTCACGTACCATCAGAAGAAACTGTCGAGGCAAATCTCGAAATGCTCATCAAAAATGCGAAGGGTCGCATTATTATCGCGACGTTCGCATCGCTTGTTGACCGGCTTCTTGAAATTATTAAAATCGCCGACCGACTCGGACGAAAAATAGCCGTCAACGGACGCTCCATGAAGGACAACCTCGAAATTGCGAAGTCATTGGGCTATCTCAAAGAACGGAAAGATCATGTGATTCCGCTGGAAGATATCAATAAACACAGAGACGACAAAATTATTATTCTTACAACCGGCGCCCAAGGAGAAGCGAACGCGGGACTCATGCGCATCGTAAACGGAGAGCACCGTGTCGTACGGTTAAAACAAACCGACACCGTCGTTTTCTCTTCATCCGTCGTTCCGGGCAACGAACGAAGCGTGCAATCGCTTCAAGATAATATCGCTCGCCAAGTCGACGAAATCTACAACTCAAAACTTCTCGACATTCACGCAAGCGGACACGTACACGCTGAGGATATAAAATTGGTACTCCAACGCGTGAAGCCAAAATTCATCATACCCATCCACGGATATTACTTCAAAAGAAAAAGCTATCAGAAACTTGCCGCTGAAGCAGGGCTGAAACGCGACAGCGTCATCATGATGGATAATGGCCAAGTCGCGGAACTTACGCCGAATAGCCTCCTGGTAACCAAAGAAACCGTTCCCGCCTTCTATGTCATGGTGGACGGTCTGGGCGTTGGCGACGTAAAAGAAATCGTCCTCCAAGATCGGCTCACTCTCGCGAAGGAAGGAATGGTGGTAATCATCATGACCATTGATCGCAACAAAGGCGGACTCCTTAAAAACCCCGACATCATCTCCCGCGGTTTTATCCACCTTAAGGAAAATCAGGGCGTCCTCGAAGACATCAGAAAACGCGTCCGGGGACTCTTCTCGCGTCTTCCGAATAACCGATCTCCCGAAAACGACTACTTAAAAACCTTGATCCGAGACCAAATCGGCCAATTCCTGTATAATAAAACCCGACGGCGACCAATGATATTATCGGTCGTCATCGAGATCTAATGGCAAAACCCGTTCTCGTCTCCGGCATACAACCCACAGGAAAACTCCATATCGGAAATTACCTGGGCGCGTTAAAAAACTTTGTTGATCTGCAGAACTCCGGCAAATACCAGTGTTATTTTTTTATTGCGGACCTGCATGCGCTTACAGAAAATCCTACCGCAAAAGACTTAACCACGAACACCATAAGTCTTGCAGCTGACTTTTTAGCCATAGGACTTGATCCAAAAAAATCAATTATATTTCAGCAATCGCAGATTGAACCTCTCCAGGAGCTCAAGTGGATTTTGAGCACACTTACGCCCGTAAGCGAGTTACTCCGCATGACAGCGTTCAAAGAAAAAGTATTGCAAGCCCTGAAACCAGGCGAAAGAGAAAAAATCACAAAAGAAAAATTCGAAGAAGTTGTTGAGGCATCGAATTTTGGGCTGGCCGAATATCCAGTCCTCATGGCCGCCGACATTCTTCTCTATGATGCGAAATTCGTACCTGTAGGCGACGACCAGGACCAACACCTTGAACTCACGCGCACACTTGCGCGTAAATTCAACGCGAAATTCGGAAAAACGTTTTCGGAACCGAACTCGCTCCATACCGCGACGCCCCGCGTGATGAGCCTGAACGATCCAGCTAAAAAAATGTCGAAGTCCATGCCCGCGGGATGCCTCTTTCTCGAAGACGCGCCCGAGATTGTTCGCGAGAAAATCAAACGTGCCGTAACCGACTCCGGCAACGAAATAAAATACGACGAAGAGAAAAAACCCGCGATAAGCAATCTTTTGAAAATTTACTCTTCGATAAGCGGCGAGAACATGCAAAAACTCGAGAAAAAATATACGGGAAAAACGTACTCCGAATTCAAAACCGATCTCGCGGAACTCGTCATCCTCCACTTCGCCGACTATCGCAAAAAGAAGAAAGCTCTCGCGGGAAAATCATCCGCTTTGAAAACTATATTGACCTCCGGCTCCAAGAAAGCCGGTAAAGTTGCTGCTCGAAAAATCGGCGAAATCAAAAAGAAGATCGGGATTTCGCTCTAACCCTGGGGTTGAATTTGACAAAAAACTTTTGTCGATGTATAATGGGTAAAGTTTTTGGTGTAGTTTCCACTTACCAATTTGACAACCAACCGTAAGATAAGAGAGGAGGTTGCCAGTGTCAGTTTCAAACACAAGGCTCACCCCACGACAAACGTTCCTCGCGCATCTCAAGAATCAGCTCCGTCCTCGCTACACGCCGCCCGCGTGCCTTGGAGGTCATGACGTAACCCACGTGGAGAGAATGGAAGTGATGGGACCGAAGATCGCTACCATCCTCAACTTCAACTCCGACGAGTACGTGGCAGCCGTCTGGCTCCACAACGTGGACCGAAATCCCGAAACCAAGACCCGCATCCAACGGACGGGCATCTCCCTCGGGGCAATCTGTCTCGGATTTCTCTTGGACAGTCCATTTGAAGAAGAAACAAAGATTCGCATCGTTGACGCCGTACTCCAGCACCCCAAGAAGGATGACGATCCAAGCGATTCGACGCTCCTCACGGCGCTTCGGATTGCCGACAAGCTCGACCGCATGGGCCCACTGGGAATCATGGCATCAGCCGCCTTCCGCGGAAACGACTTGCTTCCCTACGATCCCCAGTATCCCTTCGGCTACTCCTCAACCGACGAAGGAAAGCTCCGGAGTTGTTACAATGATCTCTTCCGGATTCTCGAGTGGTACGGGATGTTGCCCTCGGAGAAGGCACGGGCGCTCGTAAATCACGGCCGACTGCTCTTTTTTGTGAACTACATCCGTGAACTCGGCAACGAGATAGCGGAAGCAACTGGTGACGCGAACCGCGTCGAGGACGACATCCGACAAGCGCTCGGAAATTACTACTGGAAAGTCACAAGGAGTAGTATCGAAGCAGGACGACTCGAACGAGTGAGTTCGGACAGCCGGCGGGACATTTACGAGTATGACTTTGCAAACGGCTCGGTCCAATGCTTCGACGGAAAATCGGGCATCGAGAAGCCACTCGGCAACCATTACCACCGGAATAAAGAAGAGGTGTTTCTCTTCCGAGATGCCGAAGGCGTCGTCCTCACCTACTCCGTCGACTCCGAAGGAAAACGTTGTGGTCCGCAAGCCGAGTATAAGATCGCTCCCATGGTCGCACTCCGAATCCCACGTTACACGGCCCATCGCTTCGTCTTCACGAAGCCCTATCCGCAATTTGACTGTTTCTCGTCGGCTCCGTTCAATGAGAAAGACAAGGACATGCCCGAAGCAACGGAGTTCGATCAAAGATTCGTGAAAGGCGGCTCGGCTCCCGAGATCGACGACGTGCACCAAGGAGTTCACCCATCGCGGTAACTCATAAGAGGAGGAACTGCCAAAAACAAAAATATCATAGCGCACAATTAATCGTGCGCTATTTTTTTACCCCGTTAGATCCAGGGGGGTACAGCATCTGTCGAGCTACGAAGAAACATTTCTTTTGCTTCCGGTACGGAAATTGAAGCTTTCGGGATCTAACGGGGTTTTATCTCGTTAAATCTTCCGCACCCCAAGCCAGATGGCTTGGTTATCTATTTTTGTATTTATCTCCGCGTCAAACTTCTCTGATTTCTTATACTCGATCTGCTTTGCGCCAATTTCTTTTTTGAACACAATCTCGTTTTTTATAACGATGTCACGCAATCCTATGGGCACATCGATCATAAACATTATCTTATCCTGCGGCCGAAAACGCGCCGCCTGACGTAAATCCTGCACCGCGCGCACAAGTTCGCGCAGAATTCCCTCCTCTTTAAGCTCCGGTGTGATTGCCGTATCCAACTCAACTTCTCCGCCGGCCCCGACGGTACCATCAGGGCCAGTTGGCAGATTTAATTTCGAGTCAAAAATTATCTCTTTCACATTCACCTCGTCCGCGAGAATCGCTAATAAATCCCGAACATATAATCTCGAATCATTCGCGAATATTCGAGAATTAGCCGTTCGAGATTGTTTCGAGATTTTCAGCGAAGCCAGCGGCTGGCGCACCTTTATCCCCGCTTCGGCGCGCTTCGCAAGACCGACGCTCGCGAATCGACGTACCTCCGCCATATCCCGAAGTAACTTCTTGTCGCTGGACACTTGTCGCTTGTCACTTGTCGTTGGCCAATCGACACAATGGACCGAAGTACCCTCAAAACGCGCGTAGAGGGCCTCCGCAAAAAACGGAGAAAACGGCGCGGCGAGCTTTGCGGTTTCGAGGAGTACGTGCCGTAGCGTCCGCGAAGCATTTTCATAATCAATCGTACTCTCCGGTTTTTGAAGACGCCTCCGCGAGCGACGAATATACCAACGCGAAAGATCGTCGGTGAATGCCTCGATCGCAAGCGCCGCCTCACGAATCGCGTACGTATCAAGTGCTTTGCTTGTTTCAAAAATCGTTTCGTTCAATCGCGTGAGAATCCATCGGTCAAGCACGTTTTTGCTCTCTCGCGCAACCGGCTTACCCGACGGTGCCGCATATGTTTCATAAAAAACAAAAGAGTTATAGAGAATCGAGTGGAATCTTCGGGATGTCTTCGCGATCTCCACCTCGTCAAAATTCTTCATTTCACCGGGAGGATTCAAGGTGTAAAAATACCATCTTACCGCGTCCATCCCGTGCTTTTCGGCCATCGCCCATGGGTCTACGATATTTCCCTTAGACTTCGACATCTTCTGTCCGGTCTTATCGTTTATGAGTCCCAAACACACCACGTTCTTATAGGAAGTCCCCTTGCCCAAAAGTGTAGCAACGGCAAGAAGCGTATAGAACCATCCCCGCGTCTGATCAATCCCTTCGGAAATATAATCGGCGGGAAAAACAAGCTTCTGTTTTCCGAAAGGATAGTGCTCCTCTGCAAACGGCATTGAACCCGAATCAAACCAGGCATCGGCCAACTCTTTTACGCGGCGCATTTCTCCTTTACACTTACCGCATGAAAAACGTACCTCATCAATATAAGGGCGATGTAAATCATACTCCCCAAGCTCGTTACGCGGTCCGGCTTTAAACCCGAGCTTCCGCACCTCGGCAACGTTTATAAAATCCTCTTCCGTACCGTGCTTTGCCGCGATCGCCTTTTTCTCACTCCATCCCTCCGCCGCATGGAAAAGCATCCAGATCGGATACTCATGACTTATTAAAAGGATCTTTTTCCCGGAATATTTTTTTTCGATGTCGCGCATAAAATCCCACAGACGCGCGCGCAAATCGCGGAGCGACTCCCCGCCTTCGGGACGGCCCTCAAAACGTGACTGATGCGTCGGGAATGCTCGATGATATTCTGCCGCGTGGCATCCGGCAAAAATGCCGGCACGGATTTCCCTCAACCGCGGATCAAAAATAATTTTCTTCGCCCCCAGCGCCTCCGCGACGATTCCCGCGGTTTCTTTGGTACGCAAAATGTCCGAAGCAATAATCAAATCGATTTTGCCCCTAAGCTTTGACGCCGTGCGCCGTACTTGATCTCTTCCGATTGTCGTCAAATGGTAAGGCTTTTCTCCGGAATCAATAACCTTTTTTATCTGCGTCTCCGATTGTCCGTGACGCATAACGAAGTACTCATTCCGCGCGCCTCCCAAATGCCGGTGTAACTCCTCGGTGCCGCCGATTGTTTCGTGCGTGCCGCATTTCGCGCACTCCCAAATCGGAAGCGGCGTACCCCAATAACGCTCGCGGGAGAAGTTCCAGTCCTTGATGTCCCTCAACCACTCGCCGAACCGGCCTGTTTTTATATGTTCGGGAATCCAGTTAATATCCTGATTATTCTTCAAGAGCGCGGCGCGGATTTTCGTCATCGCCACAAACCACGACGTCCGCGCGTAGTAGAGAAGCGGCGTATTACATCGCCAGCAGTGAGGGTACTCGTGTTTGTATGGTTCGATTTTAAAAAGATTTCCGTTTTTATCAAGGTGCTTAAAAATTTTCTCCTCCGCTTCCTTTGCTTTGACATACAACCCCGCAAGACCCGAAACCTCGCCCGTAAATTTCCCAATCTCGTCGACCGTATGATGCTGGGGCAATCCCACTTTTATGCCCAATTGATAGTCGTCTTCCCCGTACATCACCGCCGTATGCACCACACCCGTACCTTCATTGGTAGTTACAAAATCGGCGGCGTAAATACGATGAGATTTTTCGTTTTGAAGAGTTGGAATGTCAAAAAGCGGTTCGTATTCTAACCCAACAAGATCCTTCCCGCGTACAGTTTCTTCAATATTGCCAACAAAAGTACGCCCCAATGGAGAATCTTCTGCCATAATAAATGCCTCGCTTCCTGTATGTCGAACCGAATACCGAATGTTTTCCCCTACCGCAAGCGCAACATTTCCCGGCAATGTCCAGGGAGTCGTTGTCCAAGACAAAATACTAATATTTGAAAACTCGTGGCTTCCTAGCTGCACAACACCACGCCTTGCATTATTCGGTTTCAATTTGAATTTTACGTATACCGAATTGTCGACAACTTCACGATACGCGCCCGGCTGGCCCAATTCGTGTGAGGAAAGTGACGTGCCGCACCGCGTGCACCAAGGAAGCACTTTGTGACCTTTATATAAAAGTTTTTTCTTTGCAACTTCTTTGATGATCCACCAGAGCGTTTCGATGTAATCGGTTTCGTAAGTGATATAGGGATCCTTGAAATCAAGCCAGAATCCCATCCGCTCGGTCAATTTCTCCCAATCGTCCTTGTACTGCCAGACCGATTCTCTGCATTTCCTGTTAAACTCGGCGATGCCGAATTTCTCGATATCTTTTTTAGATTTCAGGCCGAGCTTTTTTTCGACTTCAAGTTCCACGGGAAGTCCGTGTGTATCCCACCCGCCTTTTCTCGGCACGAAAAATCCCTGCATCGTTTTATAGCGAAGAATAATGTCCTTGAACGCGCGCGCGAGCACGTGGTGAATGCCCGGCCTGCCGTTCGCCGTAGGAGGGCCCTCGTAGAATACGAATCGTTTTTTTCCTTTGCGCAACGCGAGACTTTTTTCGAAAATCGCATTGTCGCGCCAGAATTCCAATACTTTATTCTCGAGCGCGGGAAGATTGAGCTCTCCGCCGAAAAAATCTCTGCGAGCACCTTTTTTAGAAGCCATGTGTCTTTTCATCATAAAAGAAACGCGCCATGATGACAATCGGCGCAAAGTATTAAGCGCGAACGTGAATCGCGAACGCTAAATTTGAGGTACTACTTTTATGCCCAAAAGACCAAGTCCCTTCTTTAAAACCACGGACACCATACCGACAAGCGCGAGGCGCGAGGCGCGGCGGGCGCGATTCTCATCCTTTATAATGGGCGTAATCTCATAAAATTTATTCGCGAGCACCGCAAGTTCATAAAGATAGGCCGTAAGACCGTTTACGGCATACCCAAGAACTCCTTCTTTGATGACCTCCGGAAATTCCAAGAGTTTCCGCACGATCTGAAGTTCTAAGGAACTTTCAAAAACCGGCGCACCTAATGATCGAACATTGCCCGCCTTGCGTAAAATTCCCTGAAGGCGCGCGTAGGTATATTGAAGATAAGGGGAACTGTCTCCCGAGAAATCAAGCATGCGCTCCCAGTCAAAAACTATGTCCGAATGTCGATTTTCCTTGAGATTTACGTACTTCAGGGCACCGACGCCGACCGCGTGAGCAACTCGCTCTTTTTCTCTCGCGGAAAGCGCGGGGTTCTTTTCCGAAACGATCTTCTCCGCCAATGTAATTGATTTCCGTAACATATCTTCCAAAAATACCGCTCTTCCCTCGCGACTCGCGAATTTTTTACCTCCCTCGGCGAGCACCAATCCGTATTTTACGTGCGCGAGCTCGGAACCTGTCATATGCAAAAGTCGCGCCACGGAGAAAAGTTGTTCAAAGTGAAGCGACTGTTCGTTTCCTACCACGTACAAAATTTTATGAGGCTTATACTTCTTTAAACGATAACGTAAATTCGCGATATCACGCGTCAGATATAAGCTCGCGCCATCCGACTTCTGAATAAGCGCGGGAGGAAGCACGTCGTTTCCGAATGACACAATAACAGACCCCTCGCTTCTCTTAGCGATATTCTTCTTAAGCAATTCGGCAACCAGAGGGCGCAGTTCTTTCTCGAAAAAACTCTCGCCGATCCACACGTCAAATTTTATATCGAGAATTGCGTAGAGAGCATTCAGTTTTTTAACAGATTCTTTTTTGAACCATTCCCACAATTTTTTATTCTCTTTATCTCCGGTTTCAAGTTTTTTGAACTCTTCCCTGCCTTGCTCCTCGAGTTCGGGACGCGCTTTCATTTCACCGTGAAAGCGCGCGTAGAGTTCCCCGAGCGCGCGGATCGGATTTTTCCGCAACGCTTCACGGTTGCCCCATAATTTATACGCGGCAATAACTTTTCCGAACTGCGTTCCCCAGTCACCGAGATAATTCCACCGAACAACCTTATACCCCGCGAGTTCGTGCATATTCGCGAGCGCGTCGCCAAGTACCGTAGTGCGAAGATGTCCCACGTGAAGCGGTTTCGCGATATTCGGCTGGGAATATTCGACGATAACTTTTTTATTTTTGCCTATGCTACTTTTTCCGTAAACGTTCTTTGCTTTGTATATTTTCTGAAATTCACTCTCCAAAACTTTGCGATTGATCCAAAAATTAATAAACCCTGGCGGCGCCACTTCCACTTTTTCAAAAAAATGAGCGGGCGCCCTTTCGCGGATGCGGCGGGTAAATTCTTCCGCGAGCTCAATTGGGTTTTTGTGCTCCGTCTTTGCGAGCCGCATGGCGATCGCCGTCGAGTAGTGCCCAAAATTTTCCCGTTCGGAAACGATTACATCCGCATCGGAAAGGCCACTTTTCTTCAGTATTTGAGCTATTTTTTCACGCATAGGAGTTGATCACAGAAAAATTAAATATCTCTTTATTCGCTTTGGTATACTTATAGGTAAGCAGCGGTCTTCAATATCACGACGAGAGGGCATTGCAGTGCGGCTTCTCGCGCCTCGAGCGACTCAACCCTTCAGACTTTCCCCGCAATCTATCCGCACCACCCTCCCCGTACTCACCGCTGCTTTTTTTTTACTCGTTATCTTAAAGAAGTATACCAGCTTTATGGAGTGAGATAAATCACCGAAGCCGAGGTATACTATGTATCATGAAAGCGTTATCCGAGAATCGGCGCGCACGATTCGACTATGAAATTCTTGAAAGCTTTGAGGCGGGCATTGAGCTCCAAGGGCACGAAGTAAAAAGCGTAAAGAACGGGAGAATAAGCCTTGCCGGAAGCTATGCCATTATCCGCGATCACGAAGCGTGGCTTTTGAACGCGGACATTCCCGCGTATCAGCCAAAAAACGCGCCTCCCGAATACGACCCGAAACGGACGCGCCGCCTTCTCCTGCATCAGGCGGAGATAAAAAGTCTCGAAGGGCGCCTCCACGAAAAAGGGCTTACGCTCCTTCCTCTTGAGGCGCGCCTTGAGCGCGGATTCGTAAAAATAAAATTGGGCTTGGGAAAAAGCCGCAAGCAACACGACAAACGGGAAGTGCTCAAAAAACGCACGATGGAACGGGAGATGCGCAGGCAGTAGAAAATTGTAGTATATAAAAAACGGGGCATTTCTACACTAACACAAAGGCCACCGCGAGGGTGGCCTTTGTGTTAGTTTGTGGAGATGGGCGGAATTGAACCGCCGTCTGAAAATACTATCGATGAACTATCTACGAGCGTATCTTGATTGGATCAAGAATTTTGCTTCGCTATTTTTAGCCGAGCACATCACGAAGCGAAACGTGCTTGGCGAGCCTCCTTATATTACACCAGTATTTAACCTAAGAGACACAAGTTAGCCGATGTCCTGCGTTACGCGTAAGCGAACGCTGGAGCTGTAACTCGATTAGAGTTGGCAGTTAATAATTTTGCAGGATTTACGAGACTGCGCTCGGCTCGCCGGTTCATGACGCATTTCCATCGAAGCCGGTCATCCCCAGTAACATTGCTTTGGCATGCTGCGCCCAGTAACTCTATTCCGTTATTCTATAACGAAATAACCAAAGCAATGTTACTGGGAGCCCCATATTCAATTCTCAAGCGATAATTATACCGCACTTTTCGAAAAAAAGCAATAGGAGTGACTCGCCACGTGAAATTCCGCCCATCTAAGAAGCTCTAATTTCCCTTCCCCATTTGACACCTCGGTTCAAAACGCTACAATAAAAACATAATGCAAAGAGCAGTTGCCATCTACTTTAGCTACCCAACCTTGAACACACTCGAGAAGTTGCGGTAGTTAACGTACAAAAAAAGATACCTAGAAAAACCGCCTTCTCGAGGGCGGTTTTTCATTTTGTTCCTTGTCAATTCACCTATGCCCAGTCACACTATCTTCCACATAAAGGAGGGAGGAGACCATGGCGAAATTTGTTGATGAATTTGAAATTGCCCACGATCCGCACGAGAAGTGCCCGTACGGTCCAACTCACACCTCTTGTGAGGAAGATAGCGAAGAACGATGCGGGAGGTGCGGCGCGCTTCTTCTCTTAAGAGACACTCGCCTAAAATCAATTCTGCGGGAACTCTAGAAAATCCACAAAACGAGGGCATTAAAACAACTTAGGCGGCGTGTTTCGGACACCCGCCTTTTTTATTTGACAAATAATTGACAGGACATAGCCCACGTGATATAAAATCGAAAGCACATCGGACAACCAATTCTCGATAGGGGGAAAACCATGGGATTGATCGTGCGGGCGGCGTACTTGAAGCTTTGTGATGAATGTAAGAATCACGGCCGGATCGTCACTTCGGAAGGAAGACATAGTCCGGAGTTCGGAACAAAGCACGATGGATTCATCACAATCAAGACCGGAGTACAGCTCGGGATACTTTCCAAGGAGGAAGGATCGCATCTCCGAGAGGAAGTCAGGAATTCGCCCATCGCCAATTGCGAGGCGGATCTCCCGACCCAGATCACCGTGAGCGTCTTCAACGAAACAGTAAGGGAAATCAAAGCTCTCACTGATCTTTTTTCTGCGGACCATGCAGAAAAAGAGTCGTTCTTCGCCGAAGAGGACCCTGGCGAAGCGGTTCACTAAACCGTGAACACTCTGATTTCTTCACATGCATAGCCGCCTGGTCTTTACGGACAGGCGGTTTTTTTATTTTCAAATCACGCTCTTCGGGATACTATATATCTATGAAAAAGTTGCGAATCGCGGTCCTCATGGGCGGCCCCTCCTCCGAGCACGACGTGTCATTAAAAACCGGCGGGGTAATTTTGAAACATCTCAATAAAGAAAAATATGACGCCGTACCCCTCGTGATTCCCATAAATAAAAAGTGGGAGATTCCCGAGGCGACCGACGTGGCCTTTATCGCTTTGCACGGCGCATACGGGGAAGACGGCACCGTGCAAGCAATTCTTGAATCAGCGGATATCCCCTACACGGGCTCGGGAGTCCTCGCGAGCGCGCTCGCGATGGACAAGGTAAAATCCGCCGAACTTTTTTCATTCCACGGACTAAATGTGCCGAAGCAAATCGTTTTTAAAAAAAATGAGTGGGTCGAGAATCAGAAAAATATCATAGCGAACATCACGGCGCTTGGAATCCCCTGTGTTATAAAACCATCACGAGGAGGATCAAGCGTGGGAATTAGTATTCTTAAAGATATAAATGGACTCCACGACGCATTCATCCGCGCATTCGAACACGACGCAACAGTTATTGCCCAACAATATATAAAAGGAGTTGAAGTGTCCTGCGGGGTACTCGATGAGGGTAAGAGAGAAAAACCGACTGCTCTTCCTCCTGTAGAAATTCTCTCGCCAGAACACGAATTTTATGACTATCACGCAAAATACACGGCAGGTGGATCGGAGCATATCATACCTCCCCGCCTCGCAAAGGAAGTAATTCAGTCAATAGAGAATGCGGCACTCACCGCGCACAACGCGCTCGGATGCTCCGGAATGTCACGGACGGATATGATCGTCGCCGAAAACGGAACGATCTATGTCCTCGAAACAAACACGATCCCGGGAATGACGGAAACAAGTCTTTATCCCCAAGCGGCCGCGGCGATAGGAATTTCATTTGAAGTATTGCTCGATAAAATGATACAAGCGGCGCTCAAAAAGAAGTAAATAGCCGGTGCGGGATATCCACTTCACATAAAATTCTGAAGTGCTATTATAAAGGCAGAGCCTGGCAGTATTCTTTCCCGCACACCCCCACGGGCGCTGCCCGGACGATTACTTGGCGTGAACCAAACGCCCACCCTACAGGGATCTCACTTCAAAAACTCGAGGTCCCTTTTTAATTCAAGAGAGGTCTGGGCTTGTCAAAACCAATATTCCTGTTATACTCACGGCATAGCATTACGTACTCATACCACAAGGCACATGGCAAACGGAAAACGAGGCGCGTATCGCATATAGATTACCATCGCTACGATACGAATTAACAACCAGATAACCGCGCCCGAGCTCCGCGTCGTTGACGAAGAGGGAGAAAATCTCGGCGTCTTAAGCCGAGAAAAAGCTTTCGCAATGGCGCAGGAGCGGCATACCGACCTTATTGAAATTGCCCCGCAGGCGCACCCCCCCGTCGCGCGGCTTATGAGTTACGATAAGTACCGCTATCAGAAAGAGAAGGAGGAGAAGAAAGAACGCCGACTCGCGCAAAAATCAACGGGGATAAAGCAGGTACAAATCAGCGCCCGGGCGGCCGCGAACGATCTCCTGATCAAAGCGAAGCAGGCGGAGAAGTTCATGAACGAAGGGCATCCGGTAGAAATTCGTGTGCGTCTCCGCGGAAGAGAGAAATACAACAAACCCTGGGCATTCCATAAGCTCGATGAGTTCCTAAAGATGATAACTATCGATCATAAAATGATAAGCGAACCGAAACAGGGCGGCTTCGGCATTACCACTCAAATTGTAAAAAAATCAACATGAGGAAGAGCGTTACCAAGCGGATCAGGATAACAAAAAACGGGAAAATGATTCGGCGCCCGATGGGAGTGAATCATTTTCGCACCAGAAAATCACAAAAAGTACTCCGCAGAAAAGGAAAGAATACGTCGCTTGACCACCCGAAGAAATCCATAATTAACTACTAATGCAAAAATCAAATATCAAAGTTAAAAAATTAGGTGTTTTGCGAAAAACCCGCAAAAATTTTATTTTTAGCTTTTTGAACTGTCATTTTACATTTTGATTTTTAAACTTTACACTTACGTTCATGCCACGAGTCAAACGAGGTACCATAGCCCATAAAAAGAGGGAAAAGCTCCTAAAGCTCACGAAAGGATTTCGCTGGAGCAGAAAATCCAAGGAGCGCGCCGCGAAAGAGGCGCTTCTTCACGCGCTTTCCCGAAAGTTCCGAGGCCGGAAAGAAAAGAAACGCGTCTTCCGCACATTGTGGAACGTGCAAATCAACGCCGCCTCCCGTGAAATAGGCATTTCCTACAGCAAGCTCATCGCGGCTTTGAAAAAACAGAAGATACTCCTTGACCGAAAAACTCTTGCCGATCTCGCGAAACGCGAACCGGCGATATTCAAAAAGATTGTAGAAAAAGCGATTTCCTAAGGAATCGCTTTTTCTTTACGAAGCAAGCTTATTTTTTTTCGCGATCCCCAACGATAACCGCCTATCATACCGTCGGATCGCACCACACGATGACACGGCACTTTAATTTTTTTTGAATCGTAGCGATTCAAAATAGTGCCGACCGCCCTGTACGCGCGGGGATTGCCCGCACGGCGCGCAACTTCTTTGTATGTGAGCGTCTTACCGCGCGGGATTCGGGCGACGACCGTGAGGACCCTTGTGGTGAATGAAGTCATATGCCTGTTTCAAAACTCGCTTCGTGCCGACGTATTTATTTCCGAGAACCTTGAGAGCGTCTTGATAAAAAAACCAAGCATACCCGCTGTGTTCGCGAGGCGAAATGGTAATGCGAGGATTTTTCGTTTCCGCGAGATAGAGTATGACCGTGTCGTGAATTGTTTGTGTGCCGCGGCGGAAAGAAAATCGCTCGAAAGTGCGGAATCCCGGAACGATGCGCAGATCCGAGTGCTTAAGTCCCGTCTCTTCCTCGGTTTCCCGAAGCGCGGTATCGAGGTCATGCTCTCCTTCTTCAAAATGTCCCTTGGGAAAATTCCAATAGTTCCCCCGCCGATACAAAAGCAAAAACTTCGTGCCTTCGTGCGTGCGACGATAAACGACAAATCCCGCAACTATTTGCTTCTTTATTTTCTGCTGAAGTTTCGGGGGTTCTTTTGTTTCCTTGATGGGCGCCGTCATAACTATTTCAGGAATTGTAACACGTTCTAGGATAGCGGAGATTATCTCCCGAGATTCACCGGACCATGATCCTTGATAAGCGACTCGGACTTGCTCACCTTGGGAAGCACCAGGTCGGGAACCGCGAGCAAAACAAGCGCCGAAACGAAGGAGAAGAACGCGCCCGCGAGAAAAACAGTGGGAAAACCGAAGCTATTCGCTATAACGCCTCCCAAAAATCCACTCGCTCCGGCGGAAAGACTCACCGCGGTCGAGTCGAGCGCCCAGTCAAACGACACCTTCTCTTTATCGAGATGTCGGGAAAAGATAGTGGGCCACGAGGCGGCGTAGAGAGCGAATCCAAGGGACTTAATGGCTTGGACGAGATACAACTGCCAAATCTCACGCACCAAGACGAATCCGAACGCGGAGGCGGAAACCACGAGAAGTCCGAGGATGAGGCAGTAGAAATCATCTTTTTCGCCCGGCGTCCGATCGAGATATTTCGCAATAGGCAATTGGATCGCCGATTTGAGGATCCAATACATTCCCGCCACCGCGCCTACGGTAACCACGGTCGCCCCGGGTATATTCTCCACGATAAAAATGGAAAAAATGGGGTCGATAAGCCCCCAGCCCGCGAGCAAAAAAAGGTCAACTAAAATAAAATACTTCACGACGCGTCCGATCTGGAGATTGATATTGACTCGTATCTTCATATATTTCTTATTCTACTACACACCGCCCGCTTCGGTCACGAGCACTATCTCGCCCGCCTTGAGAACCGCCCTCACCCCCTCCCCGCGCCGTACCTCTTTGCGCAAAATCTTTTCCGCGAGCGGAACACGAATTTTTTCCTCAAGAACTCTGCGGAGCGGTCGGGCGCCAAATACCGGATCGAATCCCAACGAAGCGATCTTCCGCACTACTTCTTCTTCGAAAGCAAAGACGATGCCCTTCCTCGCAAGAAGCGCCGCGAACGAACGGAGGTTCAGTTCGGAAATCTTCACGAGTTCCGCCGGACCGAGGTTTTTAAAGACAATGATCTTCGTGAAACGATTCAAAAGTTCCGGCTTAAAAACATCCAGCAGGCGTTTTTTTAAATATTCGGCGATATCGCCGATCGCCTGTCCCTCTTCGATGGCGCGTACGATAATATCGGAATGCGCGTTCGAAGTCGCGACGATGATAGTATTCGAAAAATCAACCGTCCGATTCAAACTGTCGGTAAGGCGCCCGTCATCAAACACCTGAAGAAAAAGATTAAGGATATCGGGATGCGCCTTTTCGAATTCATCGAGAAGAACGAGGGCGTAGGGATGCGCGGTAATCGCGTCGGTCAACGCGCCCGTTGTTTGCCCGCCCGAGGATCCGATAAAGCGGTTGATGCTTTCCTTCTCTTGGTATTCGGACATGTCAAAACGAACCATTGCTTTTTCGGAGCCGAATTGGATCTCGGCAAGAACTTTTGAGAGTTCGGTTTTTCCGACTCCCGTGGGACCCACAAAAAGAAAGGTGGCGATGGGACCTCCGGAACGGCTCAGACCACTGCGATATTCCTTAAGCGCGTTCGAAACGGCGGTTACCGCCTCGTCTTGATCCACAAAACGCTTATGGATGATCGCTTCCATATTCAAAAGCGTGTCCGCTTCGGTGGCGTCTGCAGTATGAAGCGGAATATTTACCTTCGTCTCGGCAACGCGGATGACGCTCTCCGCGTTCACGGTATTCTCCCCGCGCCGCGCCGCCTCGCTTACCGCGTCCCGCAAAAGTTCTTCGGCGCTCGAGGGCAAGAGCTTCGCGCGGAAATATTTTTTCGCGAGAGATACCGCTTGCTTGATCGCTCCGAAACTCACGATAACATTCGCCTTTTTCTCCATAAGAAGCGTCTCATAGGCAAGTACCTCTTCGGCCTCTCCTTCGGAAAGCTCGTTGACGTTCAAGACTTCGAACACTCCCGCGACATCCGTCCTCGGTTCGAGAAACTCTTTGAACTCCCTCGGATACGTCGTCCCCACAACGGGAAAAGCACTGTTCATAATAATGGGCATCAGAGCATCCGCGGCGGAAAGATAGGCGGAACCCGAAGTTTTAACCAGATTGTGAATATCTTGAATATAAAGAATCACATTGCCGGCAAGCGAGATCTCTTGGACAATCCGCGTAAGCCGCTTCTGGAGCTCGTCCGGCGGAGCGCCGGCAACAAGCGTTCCCAGATGCAACCCCACAAGCCGCTTATCAAAAAGCGCGGCAGGTACCCTGTCTTTTACAAGATCAAGCGCGAGATGAGCGATCATGGTTTCTTTCCCGACCCCCACCTCTCCCACGAGAAGCGCATTCGGATTCGTCGCGCGCGAGAGCACATCCGTCATGCGCTCGTATTCCGCCTTGTGCCCAATTAAAAACCCAATCTCCCCGCGACGCGCGAGATCGGTGAAGTCCGTGCTGAACTGGTCAAGCGTGGGAGTCGGGCGGGATGTCCACGCGCGATTCACTACGCGGTGACGCGAGGAACGGTACGATTCAAAAATAAAACTTCCTATCGTTCTGGGAAGCCGGAAAAAAATGCCAAAGGGCTTCCGTTCTGCGCTTAAAATCAAAGCGCGCTCCAAATCCCCGCTCTCGATCGCAAAAACATTAAAAAGCCGATCGATCAAAGGATCTCCGACCAGCGAAAGCGCGGAGAATACATCAGAGATCCCGACAAACCGACGCTCGCTCCGAAGCGCCTGCGTAAACGCGCGCGTGCCGAGAAGCGCAACCTTCGCCCGCCGTTCGTCTTTGGTGATCTTCTCCCGATTGTCTTCAGCGCGGAGAAGTTCTTCCGCCTTTTCTTTGAACTCAGTGGGCTTCACATCAAGACGATTGATTCCTTCACGGATCTCGCGTACGCCCAAAAGCTGCACCGCGAGTTCTACAAAAAAATTTCCACGAGAGAACGAGCTTCTCTGGTACGCGTGCTCAATGTGCGAAAAAGCGGCAGGCGAAAGATACCGCGCCGCGTTCACCAAAGCCTCCCCGGAAGGAAGCTCGGTGAGATGACTATCGGCTTCCCGGAAATGGAGGAAGTAGTCGATCAAAAAAAGCGCGATCAAGGCGCCTAAAGACTGAAGCGGGCGAATCCCCGAAAAAAAGAGCGTGAAAAATGCGGCAACGATAAATAAATAAGATACGTAACTTACGACCCGTACGAGAAACCTGCCCCCAATCGTCATCCGAAGACGTGGATCATCAAAGTACAGTTCGTATGTTTTAGGCGTCATAGCGATAGGTACATAATCTATAAGACGGGGAGTGATGAAGGCTTAACAAAGTTCAAAACGGCATAAAAAACAAGGATGGCGGGGAACGAAAGCCAAATCGCGTACAGGAAAAGAAAGATCGCGAGAAGGATTATGTACACAAAAAGACCGATTGCGATGCGGCACGACCGGAAAATAAAACCCAAAATTCTTCCGACCAAGGTGTAATCTCCATAGAGCGGATGGAAAAAAAATCTTGCCGTCATTCCTACCGCGAAGATCCGTTCAAATACCTCGAGAACGGCCACAAAACGGTGGAAGAACGCCCGAGAACCGTCAAAATACCAATGATGCAGAAAATCGTAAATTCGATAGAAGAAGCGGCCGAGCAAATACGTTGGAGCGAAATTCATTCCCTCTATTATACATCTGAAAAACCCCGAAGCGAAGGAGAAAAAGACGAATCAAAAAAGCTTCGCCTGGGGCGGAGGATTATCCTTGCGCGATGCGGGAAACGCCGGTGCGATTTCTTTGGGCAAACCATCTCCTGAAATAATCTTCGGAAGCTTTTTGAAGCTTTCTTTGAACTCATTTAAGACCCCCGTTCCTCGGAGCGCGGCGGCGGGATGGAAAACCGGCACCACAAGACGCCCGTCCACGCGAAAGGCCGTGCCCTGATCACGCGAAATCTTTGCCTCCGGCAGAAAATAATTCATCGCGAAACGTCCGAGGGGTACGATTACCTTGGGATCGATAATTTCTATCTGCCGCGTGAGGTAGGGCTTATAGGATTCAATTTCCTCCGGCAAGGGGTCGCGATTCTCCGGCGGGCGGCGCTTCACAATATTTGTAATGTAAACATCCTCGCGCTTCCAGCCGATCATTGTGATGCATTGATCGAGCAGTTGGCCGCCACGTCCGACGAAGGGACGCTTCAGTTGGTTTTCGTGAAATCCCGGGGCTTCACCAATAAACAAAACATCGCAATCGGGATTCCCCTCGCCAAAAACCAAATTTGACTCCCGAAGCTGAAGCGAGACATCCGCGGCTATTTCTTTTTCTAATTGTTCCAAAAGTTCCTTTTTGGTCATGGGTGGAAAAATGGGGGCGTGGATAATAAAAATAGATTATCAAAATTAACCAATATCTTCAAATTCACACATCTCCCCTTTAGTTAATCCCAACATCGTGAAGTGGACGAAAAACATCTTCCATTCTGGACCGGAAGCCATCCCTGCCAATTCTCCATTTACTACTTTTTCGCCATGATAACTTTTCCTCAGCATATCGTACTCAATTACCAGCCGGCTCTTGCCCCCATGAATATTGTAATACTCTATAGAACATTTATTTTCCTCTCGTTTAAACGATTCCAAGTTTGGCTCATATAAGGCGGTACCCATGGCATTTTTACCGTTCCTTATTCCGAGTTTAGCAAATAGAACATTCAACGGAAAAACATCTAACTCTGGCCGCTCCTTTATCTCTAGCGGATATGGCACGAAACTGATAAAGTCGTGGTTGTTCATAAATTTGTTTTAGTTAATAGTTTTCTCCTCGTAGAAACTGATGGTTATATACTTCTGCTTTTCTTTGGGAAGTCCTACTTTTCGAGCAGCTTCGCTCATCATTTCGCCGATGCCACGCTCTTCAATGCGATAGCCGACTACACGATTAAAAAAGTTCGGTGTGTGCCTGTGTGCAAGGTAAACACAAAACCCCAAAGAGAAGCCCCCTGCGCTACCTATGAACTTGTATTTATCTATATCTTTTTCTGAAATTTCGATCATTTTATTTATTCGCCTATAAATAAAAAACTCCTTCCGAAACATAGGAAAGAGTAACGACTATCATCTTTCCCCTGTTGGGGCTGGATTTGGCACCTTCTCGTTTCCGAGGGTTGCCGGTGGGTCATTGAGCCAGTTGCTCTCGCCACGCTCTTGATAACTGCTTATTCAGTTGTAAGTTTATTGTAGCTGATTCATTGTTTTTGTCAATTTATTTAATATCGTAGAATTATACAACTTCGCTCGAGCATTCTTTGAGCGGAACTAAGGAAGCTGCCCCCTCACCCCCCCTTTTTTTCCGCCGCACCCTCGCTCGGACGAACGGGATTTTTGGCGGCGGCTATTTTTCTAAATCTACCTCTTTATCTCCAACTTTCAAATTTTTCTTTGCAATCCATACAAATCCCTTTTCCGGCGTTATAACGGCAACGTCAATCGAGCCACCTACGCCAGGCATATCGCCAGGGTCGCCCGCGATACCATCAGAAAATCTTTGAATGGCCGTAGTTGTTCCGATTGCTAATGTACTAAAATCAATACCGTCCTGCAAAGTCATGGTTCCCCACTGAATGACGTATTCCAAACTCCTCAATTGTTTTTGAACCTCTTGGGCACCCATATCGGAAGCCATTTTTTGCATGGCCGGCAAATTGCCAATACGTCCATCAAAACCAAGAACGATTCTTGATACCACATCAATCTGACCTATCCAACTGGCACCATATTCTTGCCCTCGCTTTGCGCTATCTCTCTTGAGCTCAACATTGCCAGGAATATACACCATCGCAACTTGATGCGATTTATCTTGATTGTAACCGGCGACAATAAACTGCAACTGCTCTACGCCCGCTATCCCTTCTTTTTGAATTCCCTTAGGATCCTTAAACTTAAACTTAACATGACCGCTTTCTTCTTTAATCTCTATTATTTGACAGCCTTGTCGTTCCAAATCCGCTTTTATTTGATTAGGGAGAATTTTTAGCTGGTCTTTGTATTGATATTTTTCTTCAAAAAAATCTTTCAATTTTTGGGCGGTTTCTAGGATTGTTATTTTTTCAGTCTCAATACTTTTCTTAAATTCTTCCACAAACCTGCTGATGTTTTTCAAGACGCCATTTTCCGGCAAAAATGCTAGCCCCGCAACTATCAAACCCGCCCTGTCATTTATCTTGAAAACTTTTGACGCAGAATCGGAGCCGATTCTGCTCATACCTTTTTGGTTACGATATGACTGCCGACTGTCGGCGGCTAAAACGATTCCTTCCGGCGTTGTCGTGTTAATTCCAAGACTCATAGTGTTATTTTTTTACTTAAAAATTTGATTATTACGGCTTCGACTGCTGTCCAAATAAGGGCACTCGTTCCGTTTCCGATTATGCCGGTGTTTGCCCAGGTTAGCCCGCCCAGTAGCAATGCCCAGCTAAAAATTGCTCCCGCTTCTTCATTCGCATATATTTTGGTTGCAATACCGGCCACAGTATTTCCTACGACTGTTCGTAAATCATTAGTTAAATTTGTCCCGTCAGTTTTTATATCAGTTTTTATAGACTGTTCGCCGTGCCTTATATAATCTGGAGTGGGAGAGGTAATTAGGCCACTGCTGGCAGGCGACATTTGTCGGAAGGAGTAGTTAAATTCTTCCAGTTGTTGACGACGGAAAAGCGGAATACCAAGCAACTCAAATGCCTTATCGGTCAAGAGAATCGACCTGGTTTTTTGCTTGCCTTTCTCTAAAAATCCTTGTTTTGTAAGGGCGGAAATAATGCCGCTTACAGATTTATGGTCAGAAACATGAATGCCTGCCACCATTTCCTGAAGCGTAGGCGAGGCACCGTACTTAACCCTGTAGTCGGCTATAAAGCGTATGAGATTTTCCTGATTCTTCGTCATATTTCAATACTACTCCACAATCTTTGTGGAGTCAAGGACTTTTCGCTTTGGATAAGCTACTTGAGCTCGGATTGGACAATTTTTAGCACTTTTGGCATTCCCATTGTTAATTTGTGCTCCCAAATTCTAAAAATTTTCCACCCCCGCTTCTTATAGTGCTTTGTAACCTCCTTATCCCTCGTTACATTCCGTGCGATTTTCTGCGTCCAGTAACTTTTACGAACAGTCGGAATGCGACAATGTCTTTTGCAACCATGCCAGAAACAGGAATCAATAAAAACGACGGTTTTGTGTTGTTTTAAAACAATATCCGGCTTCCCAAAATATTTGCCAGAGTTTTTGCGATAACGAAATCCTAATTTCCAAAGTTCTTTGCGAAAGAGTGTCTCAATTTTGCTGTCTCGGCTTTTTATCCGAGACATTATTTCGCTTCGCTTTTGTTTTGAAACAGTGTCCATACATACGTTAGATTTGAATTTGCCAATCAGGGGGCATGACGATTTTGTCATACCCACGTTTTGCCATAAACGGCGCGATTTCTTTGCTTGACGGAAATTCCGCGGCAAATTCTCGTCCTACATCTTGCAATAATTTTGCGTCGAGATTAGCTCTGTATTTTTTGCTCAAACAAAGTTTGTACCAATCATCCAAGTCGTTAATGGTAATGACGCCCTGTATTCGTTCGCTCCACCCGACTTGTTTGAGCAATGCCTCAATCGTTTCTCGCTCGGTATCAATACAAACAATCACAATTCTGTCGGAAGTTATGTCGCCTGCGATGTCCTCCATAAGTTCCGGCGTAAGAGTAAGGTGTTTAACTTGAATTGCCGGGCCAAAGTTAGCCCAGATGTCCAAACCTCTATCCGAGGCATTTGTAACGCCAACGCGATACAGTGCTGCGGGCGAAACAAGTCGTGTTTGTTTTGCGTCAATACCAAGAACCATTTTTATAAATCGTTCAAAGTCCTTCAAAATTTCTTTGTCTTTATTTCCAATTTCCAAAGTTACTTGCGCTTTCAACGCGCGGACGATTGTCGTAAAAAGAGCATAAATCAAAATTTCGTACATTTTATCTACGCTACGACGTAAACCCGGCGTAGTTTGGAAAATAGAAACTAGCTTTTTGAGATCAAAAGTGTCCGGTGTTGATTTTCTTATATAATCTTCAACTTCTCGAACGGACGAGAGACGCGCTTCTAAAGCTTTGTAGATGTATGCCTCAACGACCCCTTTGCTTTTCTTGTTTATCTCGCCGAGTTTTGCAAGCAGTTCGGGCGGCATGGCGTTGGCTTCAAAAACATTGTCTTGATACTTTTGACTTGAGGTGCTTCGTCGTCCAACCAAAAGCAAAGACACTTCATCACGCCAACGCTTGGAAATATTGCGATATGCTTGCAAATCGCTTAAATCCAAACCGCGTTCTGTTCTGTGATGATGTAAAATTTCGGCAATCTGGATTGGTTTATACAAATGAACGCGCGATTTGCGAATTACCAAATCCAACGCTTTCTTTGATAAGTTATTATTTGTGCGCATATATTTTTTCTTCTGTTGCGAATAAATCGGACTGAACCGGCTTGCGTTGCGGTTTTTGGCTCATTGCTTGAACCATTGCTTGTGCAACGGCTTCAATCTTTGGAATAACTACGCTATTGCCAGCCTGTTTCCTAACCTGCGTGTCGGGCACAACCATTTTGAATGTGTCCGGATAACCCTGTAAGCGCAACATCTCCCTCGGAGTAAGTCGGCGTTCGCCATTCACAGTAACGTAGTTATATGAGCCGTTGGCGCGCAAAGCGGTGGAAAAAGGATGTATTCCTAAATTGCCACCCTTATTTTCGTGAATAACAACAGGACGAGTTGTAATTTTCTTTCCCTGCTCTTTTAGTTTTCGTTGGAGTTTTTGACGGAAGTAGTCGCTCAAAAAATGTTTTTTATCAATTTGATGTTCTGGTTCTAAAACGTCCGCAAGTATTTTTGTTTTGGCTCCATTTCTCGGGAACTCAAAAGGATGGTTCTCTTTGAAGCCAACGATCATTATCCGTTCTCTTTTTTGTGGTACTCCAAAATCAAGTCCGTTGAGGACTTTATAGTGAACGAAATACCCCAAGTTTTCCAAATGCTCCAAAATAATTTTGAATGTCCTGCCATTATCGTGTGTTGTTAATTGCTTCACATTTTCCAACAAAAACGCTTTTGGCTGTTTCGCTTTCAAAATTCGTTCAACATCGAAAAATAAAGTTCCTCGCGTGTCTGCAAAACCGCGCCCATTGCCGATGATACTAAATGCTTGGCAGGGAAATCCTCCAGTCAAAATATCGTGATCCGGTACTTCGTCCGCAACAATTTTTGTAATATCGCCAAAAGGTTTTTCGCCAAAATTTGCTTCATACATAACTTGGCACGGTTTGTCCCATTCAGAAGTAAAAACGCATTTCCCGCCCGCATGTTCAAAAGCGATACGAATGCCGCCAATACCCGCGAACAGGTCTATGAATTTGAATTTTTTACCGTTTCCGTTTGCCATAGTCATTTAATTAAATCATCAACTCCAACTTGCAGGGCATTGGCAATCTTTTTTAAAGTTTCAATCGTTGGATTGTCTTGCTTGCCCGCTTCAATATTAACAATCGTGTTGTTTGAAACATCGGCAAGACGGGCAAGTTTTTCCTGCGATATGCCCAGTTTTTCCCTTAATTTCTTTACGGTTTTGCCGATGTTGGTTTTGCTTGACTTTGCCATAATAGATTAGTAACATTAAATTGTGGCATACTTATTGAAAGCCCTAAACACAATATAATGTTACTAAAATATTTTGATTTACACAAAGGGAGCTCCACAGGCTTACCCGCGCACGAGTAATGGGGCAAGAAAAATAGAATCGCCGCCGCAAAAAATTCCACAGCGCACGAAGTTTTCTGCTTGCGCGACTTAGGCCTTTTGGCTAGGAGCGCAAGCGGGAAACGAGTGTGCCCTCTAGAGGAATCTCACACGCTCTCCCTCGGCAAGCTCAGGATCGCTTTTCAGAACCCTCGGTTCTGAATAATCTCCTACACGAGGAACCGAACGCGGTTCCCCGACCCCCTCCGCTGTTCGATTCCCAGCAGAGAAAACAAATTATCCCACACTAAAGGCGGGATGATTTGTTTTTGTGCAGTATTCTTGAATTAGTCCGAACGCATTTTTCCGAAAAAATTCCCCCGCGAAAATTCGGAAAGGCGGCGGAGCCGCACCGCTGACAATTTCAAGTTTTTCTTTGGCGGCATTCTTAATGAGCTACATTAAAGGTCGAAAGCATTTGAAGATAAACATTATAATTTCCAAATTTTTCTAAAATGACACCTGCTTTATTCCCACTAAAAGCCACGGTAAAAGTTTGCGAACCAGAAATCAAATATACTGTTTCGCTTTCTTGTCCTCCCGCATATGGATTGCGATATCGCACTTTTAGTGCTGGGAGATTGTTGATGGTAATTTTTTCTTCCTTCAGGATTGGATTTAAATTTAAGGTGGTTTTCAAACCCGTAAGCCACTCATCAACACTTTTATTGGTCGGCTTATCGGCCACATGCGATATTTGTACCCAACCTTCATCAGAATTATTTGTTGTTGGAGGAAAGAAATCAACAAAAACACTTGGGTCGGTTGGGTCTGAACAACTGTGGCAACTGCTGATTTTCCAGTCAGTAGGATATTTAACACTCCAGCCAGAACGATTTGAAAATAATTTCCAGTCCTTTATTTCGTTACTATTCGTATCGCTAGTTTTGCCATCCTGCTTGGTGGAATTTGTAACCACCGGCGACGGAGTAGGCTGTTCTGTTGGTGACGACGACTGTCTAGTCAAACTAAAATACCCCACCACTCCAACCAAAACGACAATGAGTATGATTATTAAAAGTTTTTTGTTCATAAGGATTAAAAAATTTTCCTCCCCCAAAATTAAAATACGGTTCGAGTCGATGTTTTTCTCCGGGTTCTTTTGCGGTTTTGAGCGGTGCGGCTCCGCCGCCTTTCCGAATTTTCGCGGGGGAATTTTTTCGGAAAA
>ERZ1292623.207-Hain-H51-01um-R1-207-length-66372-cov-5_pt1 | contig 66372 bp, 64 predicted proteins | sample MGYA00564398_ERZ1292623 | MGnify/ENA primary metagenome ERZ1292623 (study PRJEB36523, sample SAMEA6512633) | groundwater metagenome | collected 2019-01-07 | study: AquaDiva: Metagenomics assemblies of 32 groundwater samples
TTCTTTCCGTAGCGCTTGCGTTCACAACGACAGTTTCGTTGTCCGGGTTTGCACTGCTGTTTGCGGTTGCCGCAAATGCGCAGGTTGCATCACTCATGGACGGCGACCTGGTGCGAGGTCCCGACGGCATCAAGGTTTACATTGTGAAGCCTGAACCGCATGGGGCGTATACGGGATGGAAGAGACACATCTTCAATCCTGCAGTGTTCAATATGTACGGCCACTTGAGCTGGTCGAACATCAAGAGCGTGAATCAGGCGACGATCGATGCATATCAGACGTCCGACCTGTACCGCGCGGATGTTGATCCGAAAGTATACAGTTTGGAGGAAATGGGTTCTTCGGCGGTGAAGCACTGGATAGAAAACGAAGCGGCATTCGCTTCCCAGGGCTACAGCTGGAGCCAGATCTTCATTGTGAACGAGAAGGAGCGGGACTACTATGCGTCAGGTTCCATGATTACCAGCGGAACTCCGGCGCCAACCCCGACTCCGACCGGAAGCGGTTTGACAGTTTCGTTGGCATCTGACACGCCGGCAGCCGGCTCCATTGTCGCTGACTCAACGTCGGGTGACGGTGCGCAGGCACAGGCCTCTCTCTTGAAGGCGAACTTCATGGCAGGGAGCGACGGTGATGTTATGGTGACCACGGTCAAAGTGAAGCGCAACGGAATTTCGGCTGATGCCGATCTTGCGAATGCGTATCTCTATGACGGCGCGGTGCGTGTTGCCGAGATGACCAACGTTTCTGGAAACTACATCACCTTCACGAGCGCAGCGGGTCTCTTCACAGTTTCCCGCGGCTCATCCAAAGCCATTACGGTCAAGATCGACGTGACCAACGGTACGTCAGCCGGCAAAACGATCGCGTTGTCCATCAACGCGGCATCCGATGTCGTTGCGGGTTCCGCAGCGGTAGCCGGTTCGTTCCCGGTCATGGGTAATTTTGTGACAACGGCAGCGGTTGGTGACCTTGGAAAGGTGACGATTGCGAACGTGTCGCCGGCAGCGGCGGCAACGGTTGACCCTGGCCAGACCGGCTACGAAGTGTGGCGGTTTAGTGTCCAGGCAACCGATCAGAAAGTAAATCTCCATCGCGTCAGGGTGACCAATGTTGGTTCCATTGCAACGACCGACCTGACTAACATCAAGCTGATGGATGCGGGAACCCAGTTGGGTGCAACCGCAGCATCACTCGGTGTGGACGGTACAGTAACCTTTGACATGTCGGCGAGTCCGTTCCAGATCGTCGCAGGCCAGACCAAGAACTTGAGTTTGGTTGCGGATGTTATCGGTGGTACGAACCGGACCTTCCGGTTCTCCATCCAGCGTTCTGCGGATATTACCGCGATGGATGACAACTATGCCGTGTATCTGAAGCCGAACCAGGCGGATTCGTTCTCCATTGTCCAGGCGGGTGGCGCAACCACGGTCAATACGGGCGCACTGACGATCTCGGTTGACCCGGCGTCTCCGACGGGCAATGTTGCAAAAGACTACATTGACCAGGAAATGGCGCGGTTCAAATTTAAGGCATCGGGCGAAGGTGTGAAAGTATCTTCGTTGGCGGTTACCGCCACTACCGTTCCGGCGGCCTGGGGTGTGAACAACGTCAAGCTGTACTTGGATGGCACACAGGTTGGCTCCACGAGCGATGTAAGCTCAGGAACGACCACGACATTCACGTTCGGTAACTCCTTCATTGTTCCTTCCGGCACGACCAAGACCTTGGTTGTGAAGGGTGAAGTGAAGGCGGTCAGTGGTAGCTCGTATGCGGCAGGACACACGATCCAACTCATATTGAGTGCCGGTTCCGCGAACGCTCAGGGACAGGTTTCCTTGACGTCTATCAGCACGACTGCATCGAGCGGCAATACGCTGACGGTGCAGACAGGTACGTTGACGGCAACGCTGAACTCCGGCTTGAACAACGCAAGCTCCTCGCTCCCGACAGGTGTGCGGGGTGCAACGGCCGTGAAGATCGGTTCGTTCATTCTGACAGCCGGTTCGGGTGAGGCAGTGTCCGTAAGCCAGATGGTGGTGAAGAACAGCGACGCGATTTACGCGTTGGGTGTTGACTTCCAGAACCTGAAGCTTATGAACGGCGCGAACCAAATCGGTAACCAGATCGGTACGCTCTCAACGACCGCAAGCGCGACCTATACCTTTACGCCGTCCTCATCGATCACCATCAATGCAGGACAGCAGTATGTGGTGGATGTGTTTGCGGATGTCTTGACAGGCGCATCCAACTACTCGGGCGGCACAGGATACCCTTCAGCAGGTCTTTCCCAGGTTATCTGGGATGACGTGACGGCAACGGGTCTCTCAACAAGCGGCTCCGCAGGGGTTACAACTGACGTTACCGGCCAAACGGTGTATGTTTCCGCGGGTGGTTCCTTGACGGTTGCAGCGGCGTCCGACATGCCGATCGCGCAGAACCGCGCGATGGGTGAAACGGGCCAGACACTCGCAACATTCAAGTTCACCACGGGAGCTCCCGAAGCGGTGAACATCACGAAGATCATTGTGAGCGACACTATGGCGAGTACCGCATCTGCGGCGACCGGTTCCATCACGAACCTCTCGCTGTGGAAAGATGGCATACAAGTTGGCCCGACCGTAGCGTCTATGACGGCTAGCGGCACGCAGGATGTCATTGCGACATTCAACGGCTTGACGCTGAACTTGACGAGAGACACGGCAACCATTTTGACCCTGAAAGGCAATATCAACGGCTATCCGAACGCAGTGTCGGGCAGTACGCATACCTTCAAGGTGTATGGTCCGGCTGATGTAACGGCAACCGGCGCAACCGGCGGTAGCTCCATTACCCCGACCATCGCGTCGGTGGCAGGGAATGCCCAGCGCGTCTTCCGCGCAGAGCTGACGGTGACCAACGCCATGTCCAACATGTCGGGTGGCCAGGGAACCGACCAGGTGATCGGCAAGTACCGCTTGACCAACACCTCGGCGGGGAACTACTCCATTACAGTGACCGACATTGACCTTGGTTTGACCACATCGATTGCTAACACCGAATCCGCCACAGCATCTCGGTATGTGACACTAAAGCGTGATTCCGCAAGCGGTACGACCATTGCAAAGAAAGCGTACAAAAATGCGAATTACGGTGATATCACCAGCTGGACACCTGTTGGAACATACGACTTCACTGAACTTGCATTTGGTGCAACCACCATTGATGCTGCAGGTGGCACGGGATACGTAGATATCTATGTGCTTGCCGATACCAATGATGCGGATGCAACAGAGAGCATCTCTACGGCCATCGGTTCTGGCAGCAATGTTATCACATGGGCTGACGGCATAACGGGCGGCATTACCACCGTTGACGGTATGCCGGTACCGGGCGCGAACATCACCTACTAAGGACTCAACCAGTTTGCTGCTTGTGACAGCGTAACTGAAGAACCAAAAGCCCCAATGCTTTTAAGCAACGGGGCTTTTGGTTTTGTTTGTCTCGGAAAGTGGGACAAGCCATCAAGCCCGTAACGAATTATGCATTTCTCGGACGATCGGATTAAAAATGCAAATAAAGTATCACGGCAACAGGATACGGGCAATTGTTTTTGGCGTTTGGTATGGTATAGTAGCGCAGTGATGATGCGTGAACATACTTTGGTAGGAATTATCAAATATGGCGTATACGCCGCTTTGTTTTTGCCGCTTGCGGTGCTCCCGTTATTTTTCTTCCCGTTTGCTACCACGCGAGCGTTCGGGTTCCAGATTATCGTAGAGGTAGTGTTTGCGCTTTACATACTGCTTGCGGTGCGCAACTCCGTGTATCGCCCGAAAAAGACGCTCGTGTGGTATGCGCTCGAGGTTTATTTTTTCGTACTTACTGTTTCCACCCTGTTGAGTGTTGACATCTATCATAGTTTTTTCGGGAACTTTGAACGGATGTGGGGGCTGTTTTCACTACTGCATTTCCTACTATTTTTTGTGGTGCTGGTTGGCATATTCCGCACACGCGAAGAATGGGCGACATTACTGAAAGTCGCGCTCGCTGGGGGAGCGTTTGCGGTTGCGATCGGGCTGTTCCAGTTTTTTATGGCTCTCTTTTTTGCGGAGGGTGAGATCGCGCGCATTGCGGGGCCGATCGGCAACCCCGCATTTTTCGCGGCGTATCTGTTGTTCCCGATGCTGTTTTCACTACTGTTCGTTCCAAGATGGATTTTACGAGGGACTACCGTTGCCGCGGCGGCGCTTTCGTTCCTTGCGCTGTGCACTGTTTTGTTGACGGCAACGCGCGGGGCGCTCCTCGCCATCGCGAGTGCCGTACTTGCGGGCACCACTCTTGCGCTCGTGCTGGTGCGCAACAACATCGCGCGCATCGGCGCGGGCATAGTATTGGTTGCGGCCGTTGCCGGCGCCGGCTCGCTGTTTGCATTCGGCTCGCTGTTTGAAAAGCCGGAGCGCCAGCCGCTCGAAGCGTATTTCCATGTTCCCGATGCAAGCGCCGCGGCACCAGCCGCACGCACGGGATTTCTCCAGCGCCTTGCGGACTTTTCGCTTTATGACGCAACGACCCAGACACGTCTCATCACCTGGCGGTCGTCCCTGGATGCGTGGAAAGAATATCCGTTGTTCGGCGCGGGGCCGGAAAATTTTATTCTTTCGTTCAACCGGAATTTTGACCCGGCGTTTTATTCCTCCGAACAGTATGAAATATGGTTTGACCGCTCGCACAACCAGTATATAGACACGCTAGTTATGACGGGTGCGATCGGGCTCGCGGCGTACTTGTTTCTATTTATCGCGTGTGCACGGGCGGTGTTTTCGCTGTATCGCCAGCGGGCATTGGATATCCGGCATGTGTTCGTGTTTACGCTCTTTTTTGTGGCGTATGCCGCGCAGGATTTTTTCCTATTTGACTCGTTCGCACCGTTTCTGATGTTTTTGGTTGCTCTCGCATACCTGAATAGTTTTGTTCCCGAAGTGAAGGAAGGCGTTGCGGCGCCCGCGTTTACCCCGTCAAAAATACCAGGCATCGCCTTGCAGTCTGTTGCCGTAGCACTCGTGCCGGTGTTGTTCCTGTCATATTTCTTTACGTACCGGCCCGCAATGGCGGCGTACGGGCTTTCACAAGCCGAAAGCGGGAAATACTCGCTTGATGCGGCGCTCGGCTTATATGATCGGGCGCTTTCCTGGAAAACATACGGGGATTTTGAAGTGAGGAGCCGTCTTGCGCTTGCCGTTGCGCGCGAAGTACAGGGGAAAAGGGAAGAAGAACTGTCTCCCGAGCGCGCCACGGCGTATCTGGATGCCGGTATTGCCGCGCTCAAGGAAAATATCGACCGCTCGCCCAAGGAGTATCTTCTGTATCGGTTACAGCTTTCGGATCTGTATAATCTTAAACTTTCGCGCACCGGCTTGGCGTCTCCTGAAATAGAGGATATTGTCCGGGAGTCTATCGCGCTTGCTCCCGGGCGCATGGAATTTGAATTCGCGCTCGCGCAGACGGAATTCTTGAAAGGAAACTTTACGGAAGCCATTGCTTTACTGGAACAAGCGTCGGTAAAAAATCCCGAACACCCCATCCCGTACTGGAAGATAGCGCAGAATTACTACTTCGCGTCTCAAGCCGAAAGCGACCCGGAAAAAAAAGCGGCAGTACGTGCGCAAGGAGTCCCATATTTTGAGAAAGCGTTGTGGCTCGGATATGATGTGCGGAATTACCAGGAGGTGCTGTGGGCGATGGAGTATTACAACGACCGTAAAGACTACGAAAAGATCATGTATCTCAACAAGCTAGTATTGTCGCGCAATCCGCCGGACGCGTATTCCTACCATATGAACCTGGCTATTGCGTACAAAGAACTTGGTATGAATACGCAGGCACGCGAGCATGCGCACGCAGTGGGGGAGTTGGAACCGTCCCTCCGGGAAGCTGTGGATAATTTTCTAAAAGAATTATCGCTATGATGCAGGGCGATATTATTCGGTCGTCCATGTTCTACCTTACGTGCGCGGCACTCATCACGCCGCTCGTATTTTCGGTATACTTCTACCCGACGCACGTCGCGCTCCAGACATTTCTCTTTCGCGGCATCGTGGACGTGATGCTCGCGCTGTGGCTTATCGGCATGGCGCGCGACCGGAGTTTTGTGCCGACGTTTTCATTGCCGGCGCTTGGCGTTGCTGTGTTCGTGTGTGCCGAATACGCGGCTGCCGCATTCGGGACGGGGTTTTCGCGTAGTTTTTTTTCTGACTACGAACGACACTGGGGACTGCTAACCATTTCGCATTTTGCCATATTCTTTTTCATTCTGGCGTCGGTATTTCGCGACGGGGTGACATGGCGGCGACTGTTTGCCGTGTCTGTTGGTGCTGGCGTTCTATGCGCTGCGTACGGTTTGTATCAGTTTTTTTTCACTCCCGATATCGGGCGCATTTATGGTACTATCGGGAATCCGGCTTTTTTCTCTTCGTATTTGGTACTCAACGGGCTCGTCGCCATTTTTCTGTGTGTGACGGCGGCAAGCAGGAATGAAAAATTTTTGTGGGGCGCGGCCGCGATTTTTATCGTGGGTATCGCAATGCTTTCAGGGACTCGCGCGGCCTTCCTTGCCGTGTTGGTTGCGGCGGTGTTCGTGTGGGCGGGGTTTCTGTGGGGTAGTGCCGCATCACGCCGTGCGAAGCTTGTGACCGCCGGTGCGGGCGTGCTTGCGGCGGCTGCGGTCGGCGCGTTGTTCCTGTTCAATAATGCGCCCTGGATAACAGGCAACGAGACGCTCGCGCGTCTCACCCATATTTCTGCGGCACAGGTGACGGGACAGACGCGTTTCTATGCGTGGCGCGCGACATGGGATGGTTTCAAAGAACATCCGGTGCTTGGCGTCGGGCCCGAATATTTTGATACGGTGTTCAACAAACATTTCTCATCGGATTTTTACGCACTGGAACGGTCGGAAACAGAATTTGACCGTGCGCACAATGTGTTCCTGGAGCAGTTGGCAACCGCAGGAGTGGTCGGCGCGGCTGCCTATGCATTCCTATTTCTGGCATTTCTCGCGGCGTTGGTACATGCGGTTCGGCAGGGAACCGCGTCGCGTTTCGGCATGGCGGGGCTTTTGGCGGTTGCTGTTGCGTATTTAGTGCAGGGAATGTTCAGCTTTGATTCATTTACAAACTTTCTGCCGCTGTTTTTGGTGTTTGCATATGCGGCCATACTGACACAACGTCCGGCGGGTGAGCGTGAAGCGGGCGCTCCGTCCGGCGGTGCGGTTATCGGGGCGGTATGCGTTGCCGCGGCGCTTTTGGTTTGGTACGGGAGCGTTCAGCCGGCGCGCGCCGACCGCGCATTATCGGATCTCAACGCGGTGCGGGATACCCAAATGGAACTTGATGAAACAACGGCGGTGTCCGCGGCGATGGCCGCCCACAGCGCCGCTCTGGCGCATGACAGACAGAGCGCTTCGGTGGCGACACCGCTGTTGGAACGGATCACGCGCGAGGCGTATCTGTACTTTGGCAGGAGCGCGCCGGACGACTTTGAGACAAATCTTCTGCCGTACGCGCTCCGTCAGGCCGCGGAGAATGTCCGCGCGCATCCGGAAGATTATTTCGCTTCCTACGATCTGGCGCTTGCGCATAACATCGCGTATTTGGTCGCCGGCACAAACGATGCCGCTCTCGCCGCGACCGTTGCCCGCGCCGAAACGCTTGCTCCCGGCCGCGTGGAGCTGCAGTTTGCGTCCGCGCAGCGCTCGCTGCTGCAGTTGCGTTTTGACGACGCTATCGCACACGCGCAGAAGGGTATTGTCACCACTGCATGGTTCCCCGATTTTTACCATATCCTATTTTTAGCGTATAATTTCAAAGGGGATACGGACCGGGCGTTTGCCGCGGCGGAGAATGGCCTGGCGCATGGTATGCACCTTGCCGACCCGCGCGAGCTACTGTGGATGGCCGACCAATACCAGCGCCGCGGCATACTCGACAAAGCGGAAGCGTTTCGCATACAAGCAGGACAGTAATATCGTGAATATACCATGACCAAGGACAACGCACTTTCTTTCTATCTTCGGGCGACAAAATTTTTCATTGGGCTTTCGCTGTTTTCTCCGCTCGTATTGTCGGCCCTTTTTTATTTTCCCTACATCGTTCCCAAAACCATATTTTTTCAGGTTGCCGTCGAGCTGGCGCTGTTGTTGTGGGCGCTCCTGTGCGTGCTGGATGAAAAGTACCGTCCGAAATTCGACCGCATTGCCGTTGCCGTGAGCGCGTTCTTTGCCATATACGTCATTGCCGCGCTTTTGGGCGCAAACCCGCTACGGAGTTTTTTGGGAACGTACGAGCGGATGCTGTCGGTGGTGAATCTCGCGCATTTTATCGCACTGTTCTTCATTGCCCGCGCTGTCTTTGGTACGCCGCGGGAGTGGCTCATACTCCTCCGAACGTTTGTTGCGGTGAGTGTTGTGGTCAGTGTGTACGCGGTGGCACAGAAACTGGGGTGGGGGTCCTTGGTGTACCATGCGGGTATTGACCGGTTAGATTCCACCATCGGGAACGCCGCATTCGTGGGGGGGTATCTTATCTTTGCTATTTTTTTTGCAGTGTTCCTCTTGGTGCGGGATGCGCACACGGCGATGCGCACGCTGTACGCCGGTTGCATCGTTTTGAACCTCGCCATTCTGTATTTCACCGGTACGCGCGGCGCGGTGCTGGGTATGGCATGCGCGGTCGTGGTTTTGGTTGTGGGATACCTGTTCCGTCCCCGGACCGTCCCCGGTCTTTCCGCGCGGATGCTGGGGTGGGGGATGGGTGTATTATTCCTTGCAGGTGCGGTGGCGCTGGTTATCGGCGGAGGCGCGGAGAACGGTGCGCTTTCGTATCTCAAGCGATTCACCTCGGTTTCGCTTGCAGATACCACAGTGCAGACCCGTCTCCTTTCCGTGCAAACGAGCATGGCGGGATTTAAAGAGCGGCCGGTTCTCGGATGGGGGCCGGAAAACTACAATCTCGTGTTTGACAAGTATTATAACCCCAAGCTGTATCCGACGGAAAACTGGTTTGACCACGCGCATAACATCGTGTTTGACATCGTGACCACCACAGGCGTTGTCGGCGCGGCGGCATACCTATTTCTCATGTTCGTACTGCTGGCGGCCTGCATACGGCACGCGCGCGCAGGACCGGAATCGTACTGGCTCGGGGTGTTCGCGCTTGGGCTGCTGGCGGCGTACGGCGCCCAGAATTTGTTCGTGTTCGACAGTCTGGTGACCTACCTGCCGTTCTTTCTGTTTGCGGCGTTTGCCGCGAATGGTTTTCCGCTCGGACGCGATGCGCAGCTTTCCGACCGACCGGAACGCGCAAAGCAATTTGCGAACCCCTCGGCGAAAGCCGCGCTCGCCCTGGTGCCGCTCGCCATGCTTCTTATTTATATGGTGAACGTGCGTCCCGCGGTCGCCGCGTACTACGCGGTTGTCGGGCTGACGACGAATCCCGCGCATGCCGACGACGCGATGAATTATTTTAAAAGATCCCTCGCATGGGGGAATTTCGGGGCGCACGAGATCCGCGGCAAGCTTGCGACATACGTGAGTGACCTCCTCGATAATACGCAGATGACCGATGAAGCGGCAAAAGGACGTCTTGCAACATTTGTCGTCGCGGAAATGGAGAAAAATATCACCGAACAGCCGCTGGACTTCAGGAATTATTTATACTACGCAAGCTTTCTGAACGACTATGCCGAAGCACTCGCCTCGTACGGTGTTGCGGACCCCCTGGCGCGTGCCGACGAGGTATTGGCGGTAGCGCAGAAGTTAGGGCCGCACAAGCCCATTCTGCATCTTCAGTGGGCACAGGTGAAGGTTGCGCGGGGCGATGTTGCGGGTGCGGCACAACTCATGGAAGAAGCCGCAGTACTCCGTCCGGACATGGCGGAGTTCCCGTTGCGCGCTGGAGGTATGTTCCAGCAAGTAGGGGAGCGTGAAAAGGCTATGGCGTTTTTCAAGGATGTCAAAGAGAGGTTTGGCACGCAGTTGACAGCACAGCAGTTTGTGCAGCTTGCGGTCGGTTTGGCGAACGGCGGGGACAAAGAAGGGGCGATACAGGCCGCAAAAAAAGCGGTGGAGCTGGACCGGAATCTCTCGGCGGGTTACGAAGAGTTTGTTCGGAAAGTGAAGGAGATGCCATAGCCATTCATCCGTGGTATAATATATTCTCTGCATGGCACTATCACCGGGAGAATCCGAGGTCATATATAACACCATGAAACGGCGGCAAATGGTCGTGTGGTTTTTTCTGCTTGGCGTGGTCGGGCTTGGTATTGCCGTCGTCATGTATATTATATATCAGGTTATTGCGGGCGCCGGGGGAGGGACATCGCCGGGCGCCGGCACCGTTTCATCCCCACTTGCCGCGCCGTTGTCCGCTACCTCACCTCCCGCGGCTTCGCAGGCCGACGACCGGTATGTGTTGTACGGCGCGTTTTTTCCGGAAGACCAGCGGTATAAGATCTTCAAAGTATATTACCGGCAGTTCATACGGGAAGAAGTTTTTTCATTTCCATGGAAGAATGCCGCGGTCGCGCCGGGCATGGCGGCATACGGGGAACGCATTGGCATATTTCCGGCGCGGGATCGCGGATACTTTATTCGTCATGATGGCAGCAGGGAGGATATAAGCGTTTTTGTGCCGCCGGATGAACATGCCGCGCTTTCTCCCGACGGCAGCATGATGTTTTATTTCAAGTATCTCTCGTCTATCGGCAATCCGGCGCTTGCGATGCGCAGCATGGCGCAGGGAGAGGATGCGTATGTCTGGTCACCCACTGCGGCGGCATCCGCGTTGTGTGAATTTGCGGGATGGTCTCCCGATGGCGCGAACGCATATTGCATCGCCCGCGAGGGCGGCACCGCAACCGTGCGCGCGTTTTCGGTCGCCAACCACACTGCAGCGGTTGTCGCGTCGGCGCGCGATGTCCGGGACGCTCGCTACTATCCGGCGTCCGGTTCTTTTGTCGTTGCGGCGAATGACAGGGTAAGCGTGACGGATACGCAAACAAAGGAGGCACAAGAAGTTGTCCGCGCCCCGGAAGGGTTTTCCGTTGTGAATGCATTCCTTGCGCTCGACGGTTCGCGCGTGGTGTATACGGTCATGTCATTGGACGGTGTTGCCGGACAGGTGAGAACGGTTTCTTCCGACGGTTTTGACGACCGTGTTCTTACCACCGGACACGGTACACGCGCCGTGTCCGTGTCTGGAGACGGAAGCATGGTGTTGTTCGAAGAAGATGACCGTACGAATGTGGCGCTGAAACATTATTTCATATCGGATGTTGAAAAGTTCTCGCCCCGCGAGCTGTACGCCGTTGACGCAACCGCACAGGATGCGCGATTTTTAGGGTGGTTTTCCACCCCGAAATAGTATCCAAGGTGCACACAGGTTGCGGCTTCAGAATGTTTCACGTATAGTGTGCATACATTATGGGCGGTCTCCCCTCTGAAGAAATAAAGTCCCGGCTTGATATCCACGACGTCATTGCGGGGTATATCCGCTTGCAAAAGCAGGGCGCGAATTGGCGTGCGCTGTGCCCGTTCCATAACGAGAAAACACCCTCGTTTTATGTGTCCGCCACGCGGCAAATGTGGCATTGTTTCGGATGCGGGGCCGGGGGCGATATGTTCACGTTCGTGATGAAAATGGAAGGACTTGAGTTTCCCGATGCGTTGCGCCTCCTCGCGAAAAAAGCGGGAGTTGTTCTGAAAGCGCAGGACCCAAAACTCGCGAGCGAGCGCGCCACGCTCCTTGCAATCTGTGCGCAGGCGGCGCGTTTTTTCCGTACAAATCTTGAGGAAGGGGAATCGGGCGCGGCGGCGCGCGCATATCTTTTAAGTCGCGGGCTTTCGCGCGCGACCATCGGAGAGTTTGGCTTGGGATATGCTCACGCCGGCTGGGATTCTTTGTTTCAGTTCCTTGCCATGAAAGGGTACGCGGCGGGCATGGGGGAAAAGGCGGGGCTTATCAACAAGAGCGAAAAGTCCGGCACGGCGAAGTATTACGATAAATTCCGCGACCGCATCATGTTTCCCATCGCGGACCACAACGGCGACACCATCGCTTTTACCGGCCGTTATCTCACGCCGCGCGAAGGAGAAGGGAAGTATGTGAACAGTCCCCAAACGCTTCTGTATAACAAAAGTGCAGTGCTGTACGGCATGGACAAGGTAAAAATGGAAGCGAAAAAGAAGGATGTCATCGTGCTCGTGGAAGGGCAAATGGACGTGATCATGGCGTGGCAGGACGGCGTAAAAAATGCGGTTGCGGTGTCGGGTACCGCATTCACGACGCAGCAGCTGAAACTTATCGCGCGCTACACCAAGAACATCACCATTCTGTTCGACGCCGACCCGGCGGGCGATAGTGCCACACGCAAAAGTATCGCGCTCGCGCATGCCGGAGGATTTTCAGTTCGCGTGGCGCGCATGCCCGAAAGCAAAGACCCGGCGGATCTTGTCGCCGCCCGGCCAGGGGAACTTGCAGGTGTTGTGGACGGGGCTGTTTCCGTCATGGACTTCTATTTTCAGATCGCCGCCGAACGGCACGACCCCAAGATGCTCGCGGGCAAAAAGGCCATCGGGGACCTGCTGCTGCCGCAGATAAAAAAGATCGCGAATAAGATAGAGTCGCATCACTGGCTGGAGCGCCTGTCGGTGATGCTGGGGGTAAAAATGGATTATTTGGAAGAGGAAATGCGCGTCGTGAAGGACGACGACGAACGCGCGTTTGCCGGAGACGAACAGCAGGGTAACAACAAGGACATACGCGCCGAAAAGACGGCGGTTGATAAGCTTCTGGAGCATATCATTGCGGTCTGCTCGGCCGTCCCGAACAAAGAGGAGGCGAAAGCGCTTGCCGCCTCTCTCGCACACTATGAGTTTCCCGCCATGATCGTTGATGGCACTCCTACGGCTCGTGAATTGGTGAGTCCGGGCATGGCGGAACTGTTTACTTTTTTCTACCGGCATGGTACTATTGACCCGCTTTCAAAGGAAATTTCAAAGGACGGGCTTGAGCAGGGTACCGCGGCGCTGCGGGAGATCCTGCTTGCCGCGGAACTTGGTTCGTACGAAAATCCCGCGCATGAGATCATATTCTGCGCACGGCGCATAGAACAGGAAATGTTGGATGCGGAATTACAAAAGCTCGAAGCGGCGCTGGCGGCCGCGGAGGCCGAGCGCGACCCGGTGCTTTCCGAACATCTGTTTCAGGAAGTACATGCGTTAAGCGCAAAGAAGATGAAGCTGTTTGCACCTTCACCACAACCGGCGGCATGAAGAAAAAAGGCAACACCAAGCAGCTGAAAAAACGCGCACATCATCCGGCGCGTCATTTGGCGCATCCGGCCGCGAAAAAACAGGCTGTCGCGAAAGGAGCCCGCATTGGAGCATCGGAACGAGGGAAGAAAAAAAGGGTGCTTTTGTTTGAAAAGCCGGTTGAGGAGCTTTTGGAACGCGGCAAGCTCCGCGGTTTTGTGACGTATTCGGAGATCTTACATCTGCTGCCCAACATTGAAAAAGACATTGATGTCCTGGAACGCCTCTACGAGCGCTTAAGCGACGCCAACATCAACCTGGTGGATTCCAAGGACCTTTTGGAATTGCCGCAGCAGGATGAAGCGGCGCCCCCTCCCGCCAAAAAGAAGAAAAAATCGGAAACGTTCTCCGAAGATACCGCGCACGACTCGGTGCAGATCTACTTGCGGGAGATCGGCCGTATCTCGTTATTGACCGGCGATGAAGAAAAAGAGCTCGCCAGAAAAATAGAGCAGGGGAATGAGGAAGCGAAAAAAAAGCTTACGGAAGCGAATTTGCGTTTGGTGGTCAGCATCGCTAAAAAATATATCGGCCGCAGCCCGCACCTCACGCTTTTGGACCTTATCCAGGAGGGGAACCTTGGTTTGTTCAAGGCCGTGGAAAAGTTTGATTATAAAAGGGGATACAAGTTTTCCACGTACGCGACGTGGTGGATCCGCCAGGCCATCACCCGGGCGCTTGCCGACCAGGCGCGCACTATCCGCATTCCCGTGCACATGGTGGAAACTATTTCACGCTTTACCCAGGTGAAGCGGCGGCTCTTGCAGGATTTGGGGCGCGAGCCGCTTGCCGAAGAAATAGCGGCGGAAATGGGTTTGGAGGTAGAAAAGGTTCGTCATATCATCAAGATCTCGCAGGAAACCATTTCACTTGAAACACCACTGGGGGACGACAGCGAGGATTCAACACTCGGCGAATTTATTGAGGATGAAAAAGAGATCATGCCGTCGCAATCTGCCGCGCGCCGTCTTTTGAAAGATCAGATCCGTGAGATCATGGACGATTTAAACCCCCGCGAGCAAAAGATCCTTGCGATGCGTTTTGGTATTGAAGACGGCATTACGCATACCCTGGAGGAAGTGGGGAAAGAGTTTGGTGTCACGCGTGAGCGCATCCGCCAAATTGAAGCAAAAGCGCTTGAGAAGATCCGTACCCACCGGAAGATTCACAAGTTGGAAGGGTATTGATTTTGCGCGCCGGCACCAGTATAGTGTCCGTGTTCTTTTTTTGTATTCCGGGGTAGCGCAGCGGTAGCGCAGGCGACTGTTAATCGCTTGGTCGTGGGTTCGAATCCCACCCCCGGAGCAACATAGGATTTTGAGAGTATAAATCGCTCATATCTGTATTAACCAAGCAATTTTTGAGAGGTTCTAACCTTTCGTACATCGCTTTTACCTCATGAGAGGCCTCTTTGATGAGTATGAGCGGTTTTTCTAGTGAGACATTGAGTATTCTGTCTTTTAGCGTGAGGTTCGAACCCAGAAACATGAGGATACCTTTTTTCACTTCAAGTGAGTCTGTTGTGTCAAAAGTTTTCTTTGCGGTCCGAGCAAACTCAAAATATTTTTCTGCTTGTTCAAGCCAATCATCTGCTCGTTGCCCAGTATCATCCATCAACATTTCTACGTGATGTTTTTCTTCTAAAAAAGCTGTTTTATTTTTCGCAAACTCCTCATCTGTTATATCTCCACCCGCCCGCATACCAATAAGGTTATCAAGCTTTTTAAGCACCTTATCATACTCTTTTCGCTGACTACTGATTATTTGCGTTCTGCCGTGAGCTTCAACGACATTATTGCTTTTCAGCACATCCAGCGCCCACTCGCAAAAGTCATTAGGCAACTCAATTTCACCTAGAGTGCGGGAGATCTGTTTTTGCAGTCCCGTCTCTTCAATCGAGCTTTGTGAGCAGTCCGGATTTCTCCTTTTTGTGCAGTGATAGTAGGTGTAGAAATGCACATTGCCATTCTTTTGTCTTTTCACTTTAGATTCAGCTGTTATCAAAGCGCCGCATTCTCCGCACATAATCGGACCACGAAAAGCAAAGTCATATTTCTTGGGTCGTGTTGTTGCCTTATTGCCAAGCAATACTTGTACCCGGTCAAACTCCTGTCTGGTGATCATCGGGGGATGGCCTCCTGTTTTCCAATTACCGCTTCCTCTTGGATATTCAAAATCACCATAGTAGAAAGTATCATTTAAAATTCTATACACCGTACTCCGAGCTATCTTCTTGCCTTGTCTGCTTGTAAGATTCCACTCATCTCGTACAATTTGCCACACCTTATTTACCGTATGCCTACCCGTAAGCATAAGCTCAAACATCTTGCGGACCAAATCAAATCGCTCCGGATCCCTCAATATCTCTTTCTCTCCTTTCTTTTTCAACGGATTGTGCATATAGCCAAGCGTGGCATAGGTTGGATACCACCCTCTTTCCATTTTTGCTCTCAACCCTCGTTTGGTATCCACGCTCAAATCACGGATAAACTGATTCGCCATGCCAAGCTCTACCGCCATCATAATCACATTATCTGCCGGGTAATAGCTTCGCCCGTATGTTTGAATGTGTTGGATTGCCCCTTGTTGCAACATCCAGCTTATCTGGCCGCCGTCAATTGGGTTACGAGCGAGGCGGTTGAGCTTCCAGCAAATAATCCCTTGAGCTTCACCTTTAAGGATTCGCTCAAGCATCTTGTTGAAGATCTCTCTGCCGGGCCCCTTTGCGGACTTTGACTCAGTAAAAGTATCCACCACGTTTAATCCATGCTCTTCCGCCAGTCGTTTAAGCTCGGTGATTTGAGCATCAATGGATGCCATTTGCCGGTCCTCGCTTTCCGATGATTTCCGAGCATAGATGAAGTATTTGATTTTTGCTTTTTGTTCGTTCATATAATCAAAAAGGGATAACCCCGTTGGACACAATCACCCTTGCGAGTTTTTGTAGGCGGAGTTACCCCTCTTTAAATGCAAAAAATCGCAAATCCCAGTAATTGTGTCCATGTTTATCATACCACTACTTTTGCTTTACAGCAAACCGACCAAACCGCTTATTCAGCCGTGCGGCCATCATAATAAAACCGGTCTCAAACTTCTCATTCAGCCGTATTACTCGTCTGTATTTTCTGGTTGGCTTACCCTTGTAATAATATCGCTTAACCTCTTTCTCTGCTTTTTCTATGTCAGGGATTGATACAAACCCCTTGTATTTACCACCCTGCATTTGGGAGGCATAAGTAATTCCTCCACAGTGTCGGCAACCGAACCATTTGCCAATGCTGTAAATCACTCCAACTCTCCGCCCGCAGTATTGCCCATTTTTAGACAGGGGGCATATAAACCAGTATCGCACACCGCCATAATTGCAAGGAGTCATAGTAAGTTCAATCTTATAATCCATTTCTTCTTTTTCGCTGTTCCATCTGTCTGTATGAGTATAATATAACCTTGCATACGCTCTCTCATCCGGAGTGCCCCAATTATCTCTGCTTACAGCAAACCCGATACTACTTTTATTCTCGCTATAGCCGTAAGTCCAAGTAATGCCACCAGATCGATGACTATAATCCTTGTGCAGATAGCCATGCTTTTTAAGCCAGAAGATACCTAAGCTGTTATTCTGTTCTGCTACACTTTTAGACATAAGCTTTTTCAATCTGCCGAAATCATTAAAGATGAGCATGGTCTTTAAACTTTAAAACCACCATTTTCATTCCCTCTTTGTTATTACTGTTATCATACTGCTTATCAGTATAAAATCCACCATTTCCCGCCATTTTTATACAGATAATGTTTTCCATGTTTTTCCATGATATTTTATCTTGCACAACCCCCTCTTTATCAGGTCAATGAACTAAAGCGTATCGTCATAGTTAACTGTTACCTTATAGGAAATCTATCATGTAACATAATAGTACTATCATTAAGTTATTCTATATAGTTAACAATACTATAGATAATTAACTATAGAGTCAGAGTGTTATCTCTGGATCAATGCCAAGTCTCTTTCTGAAGTGTTCTTCACTTTGTTTGTAGTATTCCTCCCACACTTTCGTTTCTAACTGTTTCCAAAGCTCTTTATCGGGAGCAAAGAAGATGGGGTGGTAACTGCCTCCGCCACCCTTGTACGATGGGGGAGTGAGCCATAATTTATCTCCTTTATAATTTGGATGCTGTGATTCCTGCACCCGGAAGCCCTTTACAACAAAATCTCCGAAATCAAGGGTGATAATCGCTTTTAATTTCTTCTCCTCGATAACTTTCACTTTCACGGTAATTTCATCGATATTCATGGTCATAGTAATATGGTGTTAGTTTATTAAATAAATGCGGTGGCGGGGCTATGCGAGCTTATTTTTGGTTGTCCCCGCGCATATTTGAGAGATGCCAGAGATGAGCCAAAATGCTTTTCTTGCTGGTTTTCTCATAATCCTCATTTTCGACGAGTTTGGAGAACCAGCGGTGTATCGTTTGTTTGCCAAATCCTTCTCCTTTTAGCGCTTCAGCAAAACATGTGTAGGAACTCCAATATGGGTTTCTATCCCCAATGTTTTTGAACCGTCTTTCAAGTGATTTCATATTTTTATCATGTTAGGTTTTGTTAAGTTTTTTATCCTTAGACGCGTAGTTACTTTTTAAGATTAGCTCTACGAATTCTGCCAACCTGATTCCTTTTACCAATGCAGTTTCACGGTCCAATACCACGCCAAAATTCTTTCGGTAGATTTGAATGAAGGCATTGATTTGTTGATCCGTGATTCGCATCTTATTTATCGTGTAGTATGTATCCTGCTTTTTAGTTCCCTTCTCGCATTCCAAAATCCCTTCGGTTCAACGGAAAGAGCGCCGGACCAGAATTGGCTTACGGCATTAGAAAGCTTTTCACTTTTCTTAAATACAAACCCGACCCTTGGGTGTTCTTTGGGGTCTCTGTTTATCGCCACAATAGGAAATTCCAGATATTGCAATGCTGAACACAGTGCTAGATCATAGAATTCTTCATGCTCCTCGCTGGGGAGGTACTTAAAATCATCTTTTTGTTTCATATCATTTTTTTAGTTATTTTATTAATTGCGACCTTGATGATTTTTTTAAAAAATAAAAAAGTCATACTAATTACAGTATGACTTTTCTATAAAATTTTGTTTGAATATTAGACTAAACCAGACTAAATCGGACTACTCTGGATTGTTTTTTATATGAGCAACCTCCAACTGCTTTAAAAATAGAGGTATTTTTACACCAATTTTTACTAAATCTTCTTTTGATATTTCGCCCCCATTGTAAACCACCACAGACTTTCCTCTTTTAGGAAAGAAAGCTTTTAATATTTCGGCCTTAAAGCCAAGTTCATTAAGTATTTTTGTAAAGCTTTTATTCTTTCTTAGTGTATCAGGGATGTCTTGGTTTCTAATTTTTGTATTTTTTGGTTGCGAACGAACATATTCAAAAAATTCAAAGTTAATTCCTACAGCGTGTGGTTTTCCTATAAGGTATTCGTTAACCAGTATTTTTCGATCTTTAACTGAAATAACGAATTTTGATGGTTCTTGTTTTGTTTGTATTTCTTGAGCAGTTGATGGGTTAATTTTGAGCTTTTTATCAATCAAATCCTGCACTCGGCGCAATCCATCTAACGAACTTACTTTTAGAAAAACATAACTTTTCAACTCTTCTTTTGATGGCAAATAATCGGGTAATTCATTTTCATCAAAAGCTGTAACGCTTGAAGGAAATACAACTCTTGTTCTCTGATACTCTTTTATTTGGTAGAGTAATTCTGCGTTTGTAACTTTGACACTGTCTACTCTATTCAGCACACCGCTTATATCGTCTGAATATACCTGCTCATTTTCAAACTTTTGTAAAGATATTTTGACCACTTCTGTCAATCTATTAACGGGCTGAAGCTGTAAGAAATCAAGAGTAATCTTAATAACTTTTTGAGCAATTTTAAGATTTTCTTGAGTGAGTTTTTCCCAATCAAAAATATCCGTATGTAAACTGGAGGGTTTTATCTTTTTCTCTCCATCTCTTTTGAAACCGTCCTCATAACGGCGAAACAGTTTATCAAACTTCGACTGGACTATTTCTATGCGAAACAATTTATTACTCATATTCCCATGTGCCACCTCTATTTTGTATTTTAATAGCACCCCATTCTTCCAGCTTCTCAAGTATTGCCGCCTTATCTGTGGCTGATGGAGAACTACCAGTGGTGTCAAAAAAACCAAAATCAACCCAATATAAAATTGGGTTGCCTTTTTTGGTATACAGCGACCTTTCCTTGATTTGTCTTAAAACATACCAGACATTCTGATTAAATTTTTCTTCTGGGGTCATAGTAATTTATGTTAATTTCATTGTAATTTACCTATATTCTACCATTTTTCAGCTATTTTTTCAACCTACTAAAACGTTGTGTATTTTTTGCAAATTTTAGTGGTTTATGGTATTTTATAAGCAATAATTAAGCATCGCCTAACCCTCGTGGTTTTACTACAAGGTATGGCAACAAACACGGTTCAGGTCATTAAGCTCCTAGTCAGAGCACCTGAACCGTCATATCCGAAAGGGTATGGGTGTCGCAAGACATCGCTGGCTGGGAGCTTTGTGTCTATATTCCCACTAGCTTAGAATAATTACTATGAAAATGAGAACACGATTTAGCAGGATAGCTACTTTGACGGCATTAACCATTCTTTTGGCTGTGCCTGTTTTTGTTTTCACAGTACCATATTCATATGCGGCACAAAACATTGTTGATGGAGACTTGGTGACCGTTTCTCCTAATCCAGATATCTATATTGTCAAAATTATAGGTGTCAAAAAGTTTAAAAGGCTCATCCTCAATCCCGATATTTTCGATTCCTATGGGCATCTCAAATGGAGCAATGTAAAAATGATTGATCAGGCAACCCTTGATTTGTATAAATCTTCTGAACTTGTCATTGAAATCAATGCTGATGGGAGCATTGCCGACCCCAAGGTATACAGAGTGGTTTCTTCGGCAAATAGCGATGTTGGCGAACGAAGCTGGTTGAATTTAACAGCTTCTGAATTTGAAGCCGCGGGGTATGATTGGGATTCGCTTTATCATGTTAATCATAGAGAAGCATTACCTAGTTTTTACCCAACGAAAAATCCTCTCACATATCAGGATGTTTTAAAAATTAAACAAGCACCATCTCCATCTGTTCAGGTTGCATTCTCTATCGCGCTAGTTGCTCCGAATAAGATTCTGGCGGGATACGCTACTAATATTGTTATAAAAGGATTTGGTTTTAAGCAGGGCGCCAGAGTGGACTTTGGATCAGGAGCGACACAAGTACCCTACGGAGTTACGAACTCTGAGCAGATTACCGCACTTATTCCCGCAGGGATGCCGCCGCTTACTTATAACCTTTCAATTACGAATCCTGACGGGCAGGTAGCAATTTTAAATGATGCATTAACCTTGCAAGCCTCAACCTCTCAAATTATGAATGGTCTGACAACAAGTCAAGTATATGACCTTGTTAGTCCTTCTGTTGTGCAAATAACTAACAATTGTGATAGCTCTCTTGGTAGCGGTTTTGTTTTTGAAAATGGTGGATACATCTTAACCAATGAACACGTTGTACATGGATGCAGTGCTGTTGGAGTAAAGCTGAAAAGTGGTGTAAATCTTGTGGGAACCGTACGTGGGACAGATGCGCTAAATGACGTAGCGGTAGTTAAAATCGACCAAAGTATTCCAACCTTGATTTTAGGTGATTCAAACCTATTTATTGATTCAACTGTATTTGTTGCCGGACATCCATCTGGTCTTACAAATGTAGTTGTTAATAGGGGTGTTATTAATTCTAGCGGACAACCATGTTTAACCTTTCCTTTGTCCTGTTCTGGCACTTGGAGTTATCTGACAACGCTTAAATTAGCAGAACATGGTAGTAGTGGAGGGGTTTTGGTGAATGATAAAGGAGAGATTGTTGGATTGCATAGAGCAGGAACTGACTCTGTTTCTTTTGCAATACCGATAAATTTCATAAAAGGCATAATACCAACTTTAAAATCTGGAGTATCCACATACACCCCAACTCCCACACCCTCTCCAGTGCCTACATCCTCTCCAACTCCTGCAACAGTCGTCGCGTTGACTGTCACCAAAAATAGCGGTATGGCTGACGCGACCTCTTCATTGCCAACGGGCGTGAAGGGAGCGACAAACGTCAAGATCGGTTCATTCGTCTTGACTGCGGGTGCGGGCGAAGCGACATTAGTTAGCCAGATAGTCGTGAAGAACAGCGCAACCGCAGGATTGGCGTTGGGACATGACTTCCAGAACTTGACTTTGAAGAACGGTACCACCGTTATCGGTTCCCCAATCGGTTCATTGTCAACAACGGCAAGCGCGACCTACACCCTTACGCCGTCCTCATCGATAACCATCAATGCGGGACAGCAGTATGTGGTTGACGTGTACGCGGACATCTTAACAGGATCTGCAAATGCAGGTGTAGCGGCATATGTTGCAGTGGTATGGGACGATGTGACGGCAGTTGGGAATTCAACAAGCGCCACAGCAGGAGTGGCAACTGATGTTATCGGACAAACAGTGTACATCTCAAATGGTGGTTCATTGGTAATCGCAGCGGCTTCAGATATGCCTGTTGCGCAGAACCGCTCAATGGGTCAGACTGGCCAAACCTTGGTGACATTCAAATTCACTACGGGCGCAAGTGAAGCAGTCAATGTTAGTAAAATCATTGTTACTAACACATTATCAGGTATCGCGATAGCGGCAACTGGCACTATCACGAACCTCGGATTGTTTAAACCTGACGGGACGCAGGTGGGTACCTACATTTATTATATGACAACGAATAGTGGTCAAGATGCTCTAGCGACATTCAATGGCCTTACCTTGAATCTTCCGAGAGACACGGCAACGGTCTTGACCTTGAAAGGTGATGTGAACGGCTACCCGAACGGAGTTTCAGGTAGTGCTCACACTTTCAAGATTGCTACTGTAGCTGATGTTACTGCAACCGGCGCAACCGGCGGAACAACGATTATGGCAAGCGGTCCTTCTATTACAGGAAACGCGCAGACTGTGTATCGTTCAGAGTTGACTGTAGCAAACGCTATGTCCAACTCCTCGGGTGGTCAGGGTACCGATCAGGTCATAGGTAAATACAGATTTACCAATACTTCGGCCGGCAACTACACCATCGCGGTATCTGATATTAATCTTGGATTGACAGGTTCAATTATTAACACTAACGTATCGCGGTACGTTACCTTGAAACGGGATTCCGTCAGCGGCGCGACTGTTGCCAAGAAAGTGTTTAAAAACACAAACCTCACAGATATAACAAGTTGGGATCTTTCAGGAACTGATAGCAATGAAGTTGCATTCATTCCGTTCACGATTGATTCAGCGGGTGGTACTGGTTACGTTGATTTCTACATATTAGCAGACACTAATGACGCGGCATCAACTAGAACCATTTCAACAACCCTTGGAGGTGGCAGTAATGTCATTACATGGGGAGATGGTGTCACAACAGGCATTACTTCGTTGGATAACAAGCCCATCCCAGGAGCGACCATTACCTACTAAACCATGAAAAAACTTATCGCCTCTACCGCATTTCTATTTTTATTCATAGCTCTGTTTTATTTTTCCAACCCGGCAGAAGCAGCCACAAGAACTAGAGGGTACTACAAACCAAGTACTGGTACTTATGTACAGCCGTATTACCGTTCCTCTTCGAACAGCTCAAGATGGGATAACTATTCAACGCGAGGCAATTACAATCCCTACACGGGTAAAAAGGGTTATATCAGTCCTTACAAGAGTTATCGGTTTAGATAATTATGATCAACAAACTCAACAAAGTTTTAATCTTATCATGGGCATTGCTTTTTTTAGCGATGCCTATTTTTGTCTCAGCCCATCGTTCCGGTTGTCATCGTTGGCACTCTTGCCCATCTGATACTGGTTCGTATGTCTGTGGTGATTTAGGGCATCCTTGCACGTACCCAACCTATCCCAAGTCTGGTGGTGTTATTTTGCCAGAGAGTGTTGCAACTTTACCACAACAACCTCACAAGAAAACCAGTGAAACAGCAAGACAAAAACGGATCACCGTATTGAAAAAGCAGATTTCGGATTTGAGGTTAAAACTTCAGCAATTAGAGAGCCAACTCAAAGCGCTTGAACAATAAATTAAATTGATGTAACAGATGAGTTCACCCGAGTCAAGATATTACGAGACTTTTAGCGGAGTTAGTTTTTAATCCAATAATATGGAAATAATAGGTTTAGGTCTAGTCATATTGGGACTTATTTGGACAGTAATCAGTTTTATTATCAAGGTTTTTGTCTATGCTGTTTATTTTTTGCCATTTATTGGGTATAAGATATTAGATTTTTTAAGTTTATGGCCACACATTTGGCCACTTAACGGAGTTAGTTTTTAACTTAATTATATGGGAAAATTTAAATTATCATTACCCATTACAATTTTATTAGCGAGTATTGTTTTAGGCGGCTTCTACTATGCGAGCGAAGCAAACAAACAAAAGTCTACTGAAAGACAACAGCGAGACGAACAGGTGGTCACCGAAAAAAACCTTTTCGACTTAAAATGGTGTTTAGCGACTGCAGAGGGTGATAGGAAGGATTTTCTAAGATTAAACGGTCCTGATGGGCATATTGATGGCCGATATACTAATAATACAACTCTCATACAACAGGCTGAAAGACAAAAAAAGGAAGATGAGCAAAGGTGTTATCAGTTATACAAATAATTTATTTCAAAACCAAAAATGCAACCAGGACCTTGGATAGATGCAAACATCTTCGATCCTGATAGCAACGAATTTATTGATGAGGGGCTGGATGAAGATGATGCTGTTGAATTTGCTGATGAGCTATAAATAGTGAGTGGCAGGGTGGGGTAAAAAGGCGTATAGTGAAGTTATGCAAAATGGGTTAAAAGATAAATGGGTTGAATTTCGTGAGCAACTTGATGCTTTGGGCTACTTGATAGGGGCTGTATTGGTTGTAGGCGCAATTATTTGGGGTATCTATAGCTTGTTCGGCTGGGGTGAACGAGAAGGTGTAGTGAAGTTTGACGATTGCAGGCAAATGGTAACTCTGAAACCAGATACTTTCCAAAAATACTTCAAATCCTTTACTTGTATGTATAGGAGAACCGAAAGTGGGAGGATAATGTCGGGTGAGTGTGTCCATATTGATACTGCGGGTACACTGTTTTCAAGCAGTAATGAATGTGATACCGCTTATATCTATGAGAAAGAGCAGGAGGGGAGTTGCACGGACCCCAAATATCCATATCTGGGTTACGATGATATGTGTCACACCAACCTGCAATGATACTTTTGAAACAATGAGTAGTTTGATGGGGGTCAGAAGCTCATCGCAAATGAAGGATATTTGAAATGAAACTCACTTTTGCCTTGTAGGAGAACAGTTCTAACTTCATCCAGTGCGCGGAGCATCGAAATAAAAAATGTCCCTTTATGGGGTATTTTTTATTTCTGATATTTTAGGAAGTGGGATTCGAAGGGTATTTCAAAAACAGAAACTGCTTTCTGTTTTTGAAAACCCGGGCTCTGGAGGAGTATATTTTTCTTGTGCATATATGCACGAAAAATATGCGGGGGAAGAGGAATCCCACCCCCGGAACGCTTGACAAATAGCACAGAAATGTGCTTTATTTGTTTTAGAAAGTTTTCCGAAAAAGAAAACTGCATTCACAACTAAATAGGGAAGCGAGGAAAGGAGGGATGAAAAGTGAACGCTCTGGTCTTGGCTGGCAGTATACTTGGCATCTTAACGTACATTCCGCTGTGGAAGGGGATTAGGTCGGGTGAGGTGAACCAAAATCTATTCACCTGGATTCTGTGGGTGGCGGTGGACTTCGTTATCGCCGCGTCAGTCATTACGCAGGGCGGGAACTTTTTACTCCCGGTTGCCTATACGGTGGGGAGCGCGATAACGGCGTTTTTTATCTTCGCGTCGGAGAGCAGGGCTTCTTGGACATGGATTGAGACGGTGGTTGCGCTGCTTGTTGTAGCAAGTATGGGTGTGTGGGTTTACTCTGGCAGTAAGCTCGCCACCATCGCGAGCACCACGGCAATGATTATCGCGGGAATACCACAGCTTGTTGATGCGTGGAAGAAGCCCCGGGAAATGCCGATGCCGGTGTTCGTGAGCTACTTTATTGCCAATAGTCTCTCTGCGGCTGGCGGTAAAAACTGGTCCATTGAAGAGAGGTTTTTCCCGGTAGCATTGGCTTTTTACTGTGTGGCAATAATTTTCTGTTCGGCTCGCCGATTTTGGTTGAAAAGCGCGGTCGACGGGGTGGTGCATTAAGTAGTTGGGGATGGGAGAGTAAAACCGACCCGCCCCCCCCCAAAACACTCCGCCCCAATCGCCAAAGAACCCTTATGGTGCTTGGAGGCTAAAAATTCACGACCTGCATGGGAAAGTCACTGACTGTTTTCTTGATGTGATTTATATTCGTGCAGTTAGATCAGGATAGCTTTTTTAACAATCGAATATTGACCAAAGAGGAGGATGACATGAACAAGAAGGTTATTGAAATGAACATTAACGATTTTGTCACTGTACGTCTCAGTTCGGAAGGCGTCAGGACCTACGAGGATTATTTTAGCACACTGGCAAAGCGGTTGGGACGTCGAAAGGAAGATATTTATATCAAACTTGATCGGCGCCGCGGCGGGCGGGTGGAATTTCCGCTATGGAGACTGATGGAGATATTTGGTCCGAAGATTTATCATGGTGGACCAATCTTTTTCCTCAACAGCACCGTACGAATCGTTCAAAAGTGACCCTGGAAAAGTCCCGCGCCTAAACAGCCGGGGCTTTCTTTTATCAGGTAAGTTCCCCATCGTCCCATAAGGCGTGCCGATTTTCTTAGCCAACTCCATGCAGCTATGGTAATATTTTTGTATGAATAAAAGGAGAGTGTTATACTCCGTTCTCGCAATAGTATTCGGGGCATGTATTGTTGCATACGGAGGGATTGATGATAGCCCCGGAGGTCAGCTACTCGGACTCCTGGTAGTTATCATCGGTATTGTAGGCGTGATAAAAAGCAAGAAGAAAATCCTCCTCTGATTTCTTTCCGGAAGATTTTAGTATCGTTGGTATTTTGATGCGGTGGAACATGAATATCATTCAGAATTACCATCACGCAACCGCATTGCCCTCAAAAAACCGGAAGCATATTTGAAACAATAACATTCTTGACATCATAATTCGTACAGGGGCGGGGAAAACGGTGGTTTTCTTTTCCGGCGGTATCTGGTACACTCAAGGCATCATTAACTTATAGAACACACATCTATGGCAAAAAGACGCACGGGGATAGATAAACATAAAAAATCGCATTCCCACAAAACCAAGAAGCGGTTGGAAATAAAGAGACTGATGCTCGAAGCCAAGGCACGCAGAAGAAAGCGTACATAGATACTCCTACGCTGTTCTATGGTATCATGACGGTAGATTCGTACCATTGGCTATCGTATGCGCATACTATCAAGACAGTTTTTGACAAGAGCGTTACCATGTGTTGTGCTTTTGTTGTTTTTTGTGTTCGCGGTAGGGCTTTCCTACGCCGAGGAAAATAAGGATCCGGGCAGTTAACCCCCACTTCTCAAGCACGAGGTGTTTTTATCATGCGCGATTTGTGCGCGATTCTTGCGCGATTCCCAGGAGAGCGCTATACTGGGAATATGTTCGAACCGAAATACAATCTTACCAACTCGATCGTCCAGGCGCTTACCTCCATCGCCGAATCAAAAGCGGTCATCGAGCGCGCAAAGATCCTGCCGCAACAGGAGGTGCGGCTTCGGCGCCAGGCGTTGGTGAGGATGACGCACAGCTCGACGGCGATCGAGGGCAACCGGCTGAACGCCGGGGAAGTGGAGGCGCTTATGGCGCACAAAAAAGTGGATGCTCCCGAACGGGAGATTCATGAGGTCAAAAATTATCTCGCGGCGCTGCGTTTTATAGAGAAATGCGTCGTAGCCGGCCGGCCAATCAATGAAAAAGCGTTGTTGCGTATCCACGCGCTGGTAACGGCCCACACGCTTCCCAAAGAACAGAGCGGGAGATACAGAAAGGGGCTGGTGTATGTCGTGAAGCGGCGTGTTGGTTTTCCGAACGAGGTGGTATACACCGCCCCGGATGCGAGAAAAGTCCCACAGCTGTGCAGGAACATGTTGGTGTGGCTGAAAGAAAGCGCGGGACACAATATTAATCCGGTCATTGTCGCCGGCATTGTGCACCAGGAACTGGCTGCGATCCACCCCTTTACCGATGGAAACGGAAGGACGGCGCGTGCGTTCGCGACCCTGGCTCTGTACCAGCGCGGATACGATTTTCGGCGCTTGTTCGCATTGGAAGATCACTATAACCGTGATCGTCCCGCGTATTATGCGGCGATTAACATCGGAAAAAATTACGAAACAAGAATGGTCGATTTCACGCCGTGGCTCGAGTATTTTGTGGATGGTTTTCAGGAAGAGATTGATAACGTCAGGAGGCAGGTGATATCCCTTTCCCAAAAGAAGTTGAGCAACCGGGTTGATACCAGGGTGTTTCTACAGAAAGAACAGATCGAGATATTGGAGCTTCTTGACCGGGTTGGGAGAGTAACCGCACAGGATATTATGGGCGTTCTCAAGTGTCCCAAAAGAACCGCCCAGCTCCATCTTCAGAAATTGAAAAAACTCGGGTTGCTCGGACAGGTGGGAAAAGGGCGCGCCTCTGCATATGTGATGAAGTAAAATGCTTCCTTGCGGTCATGAACAAAACATAGGATAATAAAAGCATATGGCGACCTATACAAAACAAGATATTCTCCGGTTTTTGAAAGAACAGAGCTTTATGACGCTTGCGACGGTTTCGCCCGACGGCGCGCCGCATGTCGTGGTGCTTTTGTACGCGGTTGACGACGATCTTTCGATATACTTTATGACACACGAGGATTCCCGCAAGGCGGCAAATTTGAGCGCCAGCAACACGGTCAGTCTGGTCGTGTGGGAGCATAAAAAGATGTCAGTGCAGATCGAGGGAACGGCCGAGGCCATCACGGACGAACAAAAGAAAGATGCGGTACTCGGAGCGCTGGCTGAAGCCGGAGCGAAACGTGAAGATTTTTGGCCGCCCATCTTTCGGATCAGGGGGGGAGCGTACGCCGTGTTCCGGATCAAGCCGAATCGGATACGTTGCCTGGACCTGGCGGGCGACCACATGAACGAATACCATACCCCCTTTACCGACCTTGATATTTCCGTATGAGCGGAGCGCACAAGCTGAAGATGTTGGTGGTTGAGGACGACCCATTCCTCATAAAGTTCTACAAGGCGAAGCTTGAGAAGAGAAATTTTGTCGTTTTTTGCTCTCCCGACGGAGGGCGCGCTTTGAGTGTAGCACAGGAAGAAAAGCCGGATCTGGTGTTGCTTGACATCGGCTTGCCGGGGAAAAGCGGATTTGACGTGTTAAAAGAACTCAAAGCACATGCGGAAACAAGAGAGATTCCCGTCTTCCTGGTGACGAAATCCGCAGAAGAACGAGACCGAAAAAAAGGCGAAGAGCTCGGGGCGGAGGAGTATATTGTGAAGATGGAAGCAAGCTTTAACGACATGATGCAAAGAATAACGGAATACTTTGAAACATCTCCCGCAAAAAAGCAAGATTAATACTGTTCCTTTTTCTTCTCAGCCGTAGTATACTGAAGTTGTCTGCTTAGATAAGGTATCCATGGAAGAAGCTTTATTTACCGTCCTGAAAATCGTTAACTTTATCCTCACTGCTGTTGTGGTCGTGTGGGGGTGGCGTATGTTTCCGGATATGCGGCTGCGGATGCAGTTTGGCCTGATGTTTTTGTTCTTTTTCCTTTCCACCATACTCTTTGGCGAAGAAGGAGGACGGAACGAATGGACTCGTCATACACTTTTTTATGCCGGAGAAATCTTCTTTTATCTGTTTCTGGTAAATCTTATTAAGCGGTACTACCGTGAAGATAAACCTCTGGGGTCGGGGTTTGTGACGACCACCGGAACATATGCCGCCGCAGCGGGAGGGCCGGCGCTGGTATCGGGCAGCGACGGCATTTCCTGGGTCACGGGCATGTATGAGTTTCTGACCGAACAGGGATTGCAGCACCTGCTCACGCTTCCGCTCATCATTATCATCATTTACAGCATTGATGTCCGATGGACGAACATGTCCAAAACCCTGCGCGGCGTGGTGAACCCGTTTGTTATTGCCGTCATTGGCCTGGTGGCTGCCCATGTTTTTGAATTCATCATTGAAAGCCAGGGGTTCCTGCCGATCCTGGACGGCGAACCGGTCGAATATATTGAATTTGGGTGCTATTACTTCGGACTTATCTTTTTTGCCGCCGGTATGTACCGGCTAAAGCGGTTTATCTCGGTGCAGCAAATCGCCGCTTGACAGGGCGGTTCGGCGCATATCGGTTCTTACATGGGAAATCAGTGGTATGCAAAAACCTCGCAGGAGGTTTTTGACGCATTACAAACGAACGAACACGGGCTGATGAAAGAAGAGGCGGCGCGCCGCCTCGCGGAGCACGGCCCCAATAAACTGCCGGAAGCAAAAGCAGACGGGCATTTCGTCGTGTTCCTGCGGCAGTTCCAAAGCCCGCTCATCTATGTGCTGCTCGCGGCCGCTGCAGTGGTGTTTGCTATGGGGGAAGTTGCGGACGGCTCCATCATTCTCGCCGTACTGGTGTTCAATGCGCTCGTTGGCGTGCTACAGGAAGGAAAAGCGCAAAGCACGCTGCGCGCGCTGAAAACAATGGTGGCGACGACGGCAACGGTTGTGCGCGACGGGGAAGAATGCATCATCCCCGATACCGAAGCGGTGCTCGGCGATATATTGGTCTTGCAGGAGGGTGAAAAGATTCCGGCGGATGCACGCGTTATTGTTTCCCAAAATCTGAAAGTTGACGAAGCGGTGCTGACGGGGGAGTCCAAGCCGGTGCATAAAATGAACGGAGTGCTTGAGCCGGCGGATCTGTCGCCGGCGGAGCAGCACAACATTGTGTTCAAGGGAACACATATCGTGGCCGGCAACGGCAGGGCGATCGTGGTTGCAGTGGGCGTGGAAACGCATGTCGGAACCATATCGCAGGCGCTCGCGACGATCGATACGGAAATTCCCTTAAAAGGCGATATTCGCTTTTTGTCCCGCGCGGTCATTTCCGTCGTGGCGGTCTTTGGCGTTTCGCTTTTTATGGTCGGCATTGCGCTCGGAAAAACAGCGCGGGAGATGTTCACCACCATCGTGTCGCTTTCGGTATCCGTCATTCCCGAAGGGCTGCCTATCGTGCTGACGCTGATATTAGCAGGTGGGGTGTGGCGGATGAGCAAGCGCAATGCGCTCGTGAAAAAATTGCAGGCGGTAGAGGCGCTTGGGCAGGCGCGCGTCATTGCGGTAGACAAAACCGGAACTATCACCAAGAACGAAATGACCGTGCGTGAGGCGTATGTGGACGGAAAGACGTTTGCCGTGAGCGGTGTCGGGTATGAACCGGACGGCGAGGTGACGTTGGATGGGGGAGTGGTGGACCCACCCAATCATCCGGAGCTGTTGGTTGCCGGCAAGATTGCCGCGTTCTGTGCCGGTGCGCGTGTGGTGTTTCAAGAAGACACCCGGCGCTGGCGTGTCGCGGGCGACCCGACGGAAGCGGCGCTGTTGGTATTTTCCCGGAAGCTGGGGTACCACAAGGACGATCTGGAACGGGAGTCGCCGCTGGTTGGCGAGATCCCGTTTGACTACCGGCTGAAATATCACGCGACGGTTCATGCGGGCGACGCTGAACAGATGTGTGCGGTGGTGGGCGCGCCCGAAGTCATCCTGGGTCTTTCCGAGAACGTGTGGCGTGGCGGAAAAATAGACCCGTTGTCTGCGGAAGAAAAGCGGGAGCTGGAGTCGGTGTTTATCCGTATGTCCGAGGGCGGACTGCGGGTTGTGGCGCTGGCGGAGCGCCGGTTTGCGCCGCGCGTTTCCGCCGAAGGCGCGCAGCTTCCCCCCGAGCCGTTCGGGAGCGGGGAAGTGGTGTCGCTTGCCTTCGTCGGGTTTCTGGGTATACAGGATGCGTTAAGGCCGGAAGTCAAGGATGCGTTAGAGCGCGCCGTTTCCGCCGGCATGCGGGTGGTGATGATCACGGGCGACCACACCGTGACGGCGCATGCCATCGCCAAAGAGGCGGGTATCTGGCGTGAGGGTGATACCATCCTGACCGGGAGCCACATTGACGCGCTGTCCGACGTGCAACTCGAAACGTTGCTGGCGCACACATCGGTGTTCGCGCGTGTTACTCCCGAACACAAGCTCCGTATCATCCGGGCGTTCAAAGCGCGCAAGGAGATCATCGCGATGACGGGCGACGGAGTGAACGACGCGCCGTCCTTGGTGGCCGCCGACCTCGGCGTTGCCATGGGGGGCATCGGCACGGAAGTTGCGAAAGAAGCGGCGGATATTGTTTTACTGGACGACAACTTTGGCAGTATTGTATCGGCGGTGGAGGAAGGGCGAAGCATTTATAAGACCATCAAAAAGGTTATTTTGTATCTTTTTTCCACGAGCGTCGGCGAGGTACTTGCCATCACCGGCGCGTTGTTGTTGGGTTATCCGTTGCCGCTGTTAGCCGCGCAGATCATCTGGCTCAATTTTGTAACCGACGGATTTTTGGACGTGGCGCTTGCGATGGAACCGAAGGAAAAAGGGCTGCTGTCGGGGTCGTTCGTCAGGCCGAAACGCTTTATGGTGGACGCGCTGATGGCGCGGCGCATCGTGCTCATGGCGCTGCCCATGATGGTCGGTACGCTGTTGTTATTCCAGAATTTTATTGCCGACGACATGACGAAAGCATGGACCATCGCGCTCACGACGCTTGCCGTGTTTCAATGGTTCAATGCCTGGAACTGCCGCTCGGAGCGCGAGTCGCTGTTTGCCGTGAGCCCGTTCACGAACCCGTATCTCATCGGCGCGACGGCGGTCGTTATCGTGCTGCAGCTGCTTGCGGTGTACCATCCCGCGTTTCAGGCATTCTTGCACACGACGCCACTTTCGCTCGCGGAGTGGCTCGTTATCATCCCCGTCGCGTTCTCCATTGTTATCGTGGAAGAGGTAAGAAAGTTCTTTTTCCGCAGGACGGCGGCATAGCAGTGCACCTTTCCCACAGAATCTTGACGGAACAAAAAAAGTATGATACTATTGCAATGCTGAAAACGGCATTGTTTTCTTTAACAGACGAATACAAACTAAGGAAAGGGGGTGTGTCGTGCGCACTAAGAGAGGAGAAGGACAAAATAAATTCCTGCCGCCGTTTGATAGAAAAAAGGCGGAAAAGCTTCATAGTATTCTTATACAGCTGATTGGATCCCCCTATTCTTTCAGGCGCGTAATAAGTGCGCTGGAAGATATACTGCACAGGCCTTCCTGTATCAGAAAATGTGACGTTGTTTTACAAAAAGAGATTTTCGATGCGATAGAAAAACTTTAAACGGAGGTGTCCATGGAAAAAATCGCGCACGATGTTCGGGAGGACGGCGACCGCTACGAACGACTCACCTGCCACTCGCCGCAGTGCGGTGAGGCGGCCGTTGTCCGCCAGCCCCACATGGGGGAGGGGCAGTGGGAAAGGGCTCGGCAAGACTTTCTCACAGAACACCCTGTAGCATTGGTGGTAGTGGGGTGTGAATAATAAACGCCCCAAAGCCCGACGAAATCAGTCGGGCTTTTTCATTTGACATATTGCCTAGAGATGCCATAGTTGGGGTGAAAGGAGGTGCGCCGTGGAAGAACCACAGACGCAGGAAATGCCGGAAATACGGGAAACACGAGAAGAAAAGGTCCTTCATAATGCGGTAGTGGTCCTTTTATTCCGCGCCGGGAAAATTCTCCTGGCACTCAAGACCAAAAAGATCGGAGCCGGTTTTTTGAACGGCTACGGCGGCGGCATTGAGGAGTTGGAAACGCCCCGTCAGACAGCAGTACGGGAACTTGCGGAGGAGGTTGGTCTCGACGTTGCATCAGAACACTTGATGAAAGTCGGCGACCTATATTTTCTCAACACCATGTTGAACGGTGAAACGTTTGAGTGCCGCGTACGTATCTATTGCTCATGGAAATGGGCAGGGGAGCCGCGTGAGACCGAAACCATGAAACAACCGACTTGGTTCCCGATGCGGGAAATGCCGTACGAGCGGATGATGCCTGCCGACCGTATTTGGTTTCCCATTGTTCTTTCGGGAAAAAAAGTAAGGGGGAAGTTCCCTTACGGCCCGTTCCAGCAAGAGCTGATTGGAGATTATGTCATCGAGGAAGTAGAATCGTTCCTCGAAGACTAACGTCCCGATGTTGTATCGGGGCGTTTTTTTTGTTGTGACGCGGTTGATTTCGTCATATAATACAGTGAGATGAGCAGATCAGCTGTCATAAAGATTCTATTAGTCGTTGTCGTGCTTGGTGCGGTCTATGTTGCCGCAACGAGCGAACCGCGCGTGAGCCGGTCGCTGCCTGCGGCCGTTGCGCCGGTAACGGACGGCATTAACGCTGTGAAAGAACCGGAAGCGAAAGTCCCTCCCGTATCCGTCGTTGCCGACCATTTGGAAATTCCCTGGAGCATGGTGTTTCTGCCCGGTGGCAGCATGTTGTTTACCGAGCGTGCGGGCGCGGTGCGCCTTATTCCGGTTGGGGGGACGCTTATGGAAGAACCTGTGGCGCGCATTGCGGGGGTGAAGCACATCGGCGAAGGAGGATTGTTGGGCATCGCGTTGCATCCGAACTTTGCGGAGAATAACTTCGTCTATTTGTATTACACGTATAGTGATTCCGGCAACAACACGCTCAATCGCGTGTCACGCTTCACCTTTGGGTACGGCGCGTTCTCCAGCGAGCGCATTGTGGTAGATGCTATTCCCGGAGCGTCGAACCACAACGGCGGGCGGCTCGCGTTCGGTCCCGACGGTTTTTTGTATATTACGACGGGAGACGCACAGGAACCGTCGCAAGCGCAAAACACCCAGTCGCTTGCGGGAAAAATTCTGCGGGTGACCGATGAGGGGAAAGCGGCGCCGGGGAACACGTTTGAAAACAGGGTGTATTCGTACGGGCATCGCAATCCGCAGGGGCTTGCGTGGGACGCAGAGGGGCAGTTGTGGGCAACGGAGCATGGCCGCTCGGGCGTATTGTCGGGGTATGATGAGCTGAACAAAATAGAACGGGGGAGAAATTACGGATGGCCGGTCATCCAGGGCAACGAAACGGCGGAAGGCATGGAACGGCCGGTGCTGCACTCGGGCGCGACCAAGACCTGGGCGCCCGGGGGCATGGCGTTTGCGGACAATGCGCTCTATTTTGCGGGCTTGCGGGGTACCGCGCTGTATGAAGTGCGCGTTTCCGGCGCGTCGGTGATGTTCTCGGAATATTTTAAAAATGAGTTCGGCCGGCTGCGGGATGCAGTGTGGGGGCCCGACGGATTTTTGTACATCGCAACCAGCAATCGCGACGGCAGGGGAGAACCCATATCGGAAGACGACCGGATACTAAAAATAGATATCAAACAGCTTGGGAAGTAGCGTATGCGCGGGTTTCTTTCTATTTTTTTGGTCGCATCCGTTACGGTGATTCTCACCTTCGCTCTCGGCGCCGCATTCCATATGCGGGTACCGGTTTCCATGTCTGTGCCGGAACAGCAGGAAGTGGAGGCATTATCCGAACCAACGCACCCACTGCAAATTGCCGCACTGCGCGCGGGTATATACCCGGGAAGCAACATTACGGTTGAGCGGACGCTTGAAAAGGGGAGCAACTATTCTCGGCAGGTCGTTTCGTATCAGTCGGATGGACTGAAAATATACGCACTTCTAACGGTGCCGAACGGTATCGCGCCTGAAGGCGGCTGGCCGGTTATTATTTTCAACCACGGTTACATTCCGCCCAAACAGTACAAAACAACGGAGCGCTATGTCGCGTATGTGGATGGGTTTGCAAAAGCCGGCTATATCGTATTGAAGCCCGACTACCGCGGCCACGGCGACTCGGAAGGGGAGCCGGAGGGGGCGTACTATTCCCCGGCGTATACGGTGGATGTGCTGAACGCCGTCGCATCCATGAAGAAATTCCCGGGAGCAAACCCGGAAAAGCTTGGCATGTGGGGGCATTCCATGGGTGGCCACATCACGTTGCGGGTCATGGTTGTTTCCAGAGATGTAAAAGCAGGAGTGATATGGGGAGGGGTGGTCGGTTCGTACCAAGACATGATGGAGCGCTGGCACCGCCGCACGCCGTGGCAGCCGTCGGAGCGCGAGAGCAACTTAGCGCGCCGCCCGACGCGAGCGGAACTGATAGAAACCTTCGGCGACTTTGAAAGCAATCCTGACTTTTGGAAATCCATTTCGCCGATAGACCATGTTGTGGATATTTCAGGGCCTGTAGCGTTGCACCACGGCCTTGCGGATGAATCGGTGCCGTGGGAGTTCTCGCAGATCTTACGCGATGCGCTTACAGCGGCGGGCAAAACGGTGCAATATTACACCTACACGGGCGCCGACCACAATCTTTCGGGCGCCGCGTTCGCGCCTGCCATGCGCCGCTCGGTTGAATTTTTTGACAAGTATGTAAAGTAAAACACCCGCCAAGTTTTCTGAACGGGTGTTTTTATTCTATGCGAGTGCTCTTTCTTTTCGCGTTCACGCGCCGCGCATATTCAGGTGGCAATGGGGATATGCGGTTTCCGATAATAACATGATCTATAATATTCCCGCACGAAGGACACCGCCAGTAGTACTTTATTTTTTCACCCGATTCGTTCGCTGTCTCGTTGTCGTGGTAGAGCATGATGCTCTTGCATCGAGTGCAGTCCATACCATTCGGAGTTGTTCCCATAGGCGCCTCCCCAGGTTGTTAAATATCCGATTTTTATTCTTGTTTTGTATCATATCTCTTACGTTTCGTCAATAATCATGGTATAATCATGGTGGTAACATTTCTCTTGAGTGCTGCATTGTAAAGAGTACCACAAGGTCGCAGTATCCATTTTAAATTAAGCAGGAGGAGGGGTGTAATATATCAAAATACAGCACCCCTCCTCCCCCAGTAATGTTTGTGCGCGCATCACAGATACCGAAAGACCTTGCCGAACAAAGCGATGAAAAGTTGCTTGCGGCGTCACGCGAAACGCCGGCGGTTTTCTCGGTATTGGTGAGCCGGTATCAGGAGGCGTTTTTGCGCAAGGGAAGGAGTATCCTCGCGAGGCAGGAAGACGCGGAAGATGCCGTGCAAGAGTCGTTCGTGAAGATCTACATCAACGCTCATACCTTTACGCCGCGGGAAGGGGCATCGTTCAAATCATGGGCGTATCGCATTCTTTTAAATGAATGCTTCGCACGGTACCGGCGTATGAAAACAGAGCGGGAGTTTGCAAGCGGGGTTGACCAGGAGATGCTGGCGTTTCTCCCCGATGAGCGCATGGTGCGCGAACGCACGCAGGCGCTTGACGCCGACTATGTACTCTCGCTGTTATCGCGGATCCCGGAGGTGTTCCGGCAGGTGCTGACACTGCATTTTTTAAAAGACAAGTCACAGCGGGATATTGCCCGGGAACTCGGTATTTCCGAAGGCGCCGTACGCACGCGGGTGCACCGCGCAAAAGAAGCGCTCCAAAAAGAGCGCGAACGATTGGAATGTATCACATAATATTATGACTGAAGAACAATTGCATCGCATCATCATGCGAAGGGTGTATGCTGTATTTTTTCTGCGGGAGCTTGCTTCGTCGTTGTGGGTGAAAGCGGCGGCGCTCGCGGTGTTGGTTGCCGCAAGCGCACTCGTAGTGTCGGTTGCTGACGTCTTCGCCAATATGCCGGGCGTGAACGAGCCGGCTGCGCTCTACGGCTTTTTCACCTACGCGTTTTTACAAACCGAGTACGCCGTGCAGGCGCTGGCGCTTGGTATTGCGGTGCTTACCGCCTTCATCGGCAGGGAAGTGGCGGTGCGTGCGGTACGGCAGAGCCGGCATATTCCACTCGCGTTTGCCCGCATGCGGCATTAATCTTTTTCAAAGACAGAAAAAAGCCCATCCCGATGATTTTTCGGAATGGGCTTTTTAGGGTTTTTTTCGTGACGGTTGGCGTTGTGTCAAGACGGGCGTCACGGTTTTTTGACAGAAGGAGGAGGTAATCCCGGCATATGTTCAACCAGCGTTTCCCATATCTCCTTAGTCCCCAATTTGTTGCATGCGGACGTGTATAGCTGGGAAATCCTGCTCTCTGTGACCCCGAGCACTTTCCCGGTTTCTTTCATGGTGCGCGGCGGACCGGAAAAACCACAGTATAGGTCAAGAACCCGCCGTTCGCTCGGTGAGAGCTTGGGGTGGGTGCGAAGCCGGTGTACTGCCGCTTCGAATTCGACGTTCGCCATGTCATCGAAGGCGGTAGTAGTATCAGTAGGAATGAAGCGATACAGGTTCTCTCCCTCTCCGCTTTCCATCTCTTGAAGTTCGTCAAGAGAAACAGCGGGTTTCCGGATTCTCACAATGGCAAGTACTTCGTAGACCTTGTCAACCGGCATATCGATGCAGGCGGCAATATCCTCAATGGCGGGCTCTGTTTCGCGTTCGGTCCACAGCAGGCGTTGCGCGCGTTCTATTTTTGCCAATGCTTCGAGGACACTGCGCGGCAACGGCGAGGAACTGCGGATAACGTCCAGTATGGTGCCCCGAATGCGATACTCCAGATAGGTGGTGAGTGCGGTACCCCGTTCTTTGTCAAAACGGCGCACCGTCTCATTTGCTTCCAGAAAACACTCCTGGAGAACATCATTATGGTCAATGGCGGGGTCAAGGATCGCGCGCTGGAGCGTTCGCCTATTGCCTCCGAACACCATCTTTTTCACTAACTGCAGGTGAGCATCCGTCAATAACCATCCATTGCCGGAAGCGCCGGGTTCGGGCGGCAGTATCTCATGAGAGTTAGTGATTCCGATCAGGTCTTCCACCTCTTGTATCGTTTTTAATGCATCATCTTTTTTGCATACGGTACGGAGCTCCCGAAGCAAGTCCTCCCGGGTCCTGCCAGAAAGGTCCGCGACGGTTAAAACGCCGATACCCCACAAACGCATGAGGGAGGTATCGGAAAGCCCCAGTGTTTCAATGCTGGCATGCATCTCAACGGCATCTCCTTGTTCCATGCGTTCCTCCTTTCAGAAGGGTATGAACTTGTTAAAGGCCGGTATCCCGCATTGACTTTCATGCGGTAATACTGTAGTACACCATTTAGAAGCTCTTTACAAGAGGGAAAGGGGGTGTGTGTTATGGTGCGCGGAGCGCAGAAAGAAAAGGATGGTATCGGCAAGGATGGGCCGTATTGCCAGATCGCGAAGAATCGCATATCCGCGAAACATTGCGGAAAGATCCAGGGGCAGGAAGGTTGTTTCGGTTGTGCGGCGCCGACCCGGCGGTGCGAAAGTTGTGAGGAACACATGGTTGAAATTCCCGAGGTCGGCATGTGTACGCAGTGTTGCAAGCGGGAACTCGCGCAAGAGGAGCGCGAGGAAAAGAAGCGGAAAGAACCGCTGGAGGACCCCTGCAAGCTCTGCATGAAACGGCCGCGCCGTTTCAAGCGGTCCAGGCTGTGTCTGCGGTGCCATCATGAACGGTATGCCGCAGGAGATTTCTCCATGTCGTTGCCGGCGGACGTTCGGAAAAAGCCGTTCCCTCAAAAACGCGGCAGAAAGAAGCGGGAATTTGACCTTGTAACAGCCATCGCAGAAGCTGAACAGGGCATTCTCTCGGGCGGCATTACTACGGTTACCCAGTTGTACCGGCGCCTGCGTCAACCAAAAGACAAAAAATACTGGGAGTTGGTGTTGCGGAAGTTTCAGAAAAAGGGACTCGCACAAGAACCCAAAAGTCGGGGCGGGCGGTGGAAGCTCCTTGTTCCGGAACAGTTTCAGAAACAAAAGAAGAAGCGGGGGAACCGGGTTCCCATGCCGTCCACGACAGTGGCGTTGACATCGAGACTTCTCTGGATGACGCGGAATTTTTTTGAAAGCGGCGGTGCGCCAGTAGCGATACTCCAAGAGGCGGTTCGCGAGCTCAAAAAGTTCCGGCACATGAAAAAAGTGCTCGCTCGCCAAATGCGCGAGTGGGACAAGAAGGGATTTCTCACGGATAAAAAGCAAAAAGGAGTATGATCAATGATCATACTCCTTTTTTCGTCGGCATTTCGCCGTCGAGGATTTGTTGTGCCTTGCGTAGGGTCTTGATGAACAGCCCGACCTGATTGAGGAGCCGTTCCTTATCCTTTGACTCCCGGAGCGAGGAGAAGTCAAAGTTCGAAATTTTTGTATGAGTCTGCGCAAGAAAAGCCGCCATATGTCTTGTGTTTTTCACACCGTTGTTCGCGGAGTGCCGCTCTCTGCCGTTGCTTTTGGGGTGCATAAGTTGCTGTGCGCGCCCTTTGATCTCGGAGGGTGTGAGCTTCAATTCCATTGCGCGATGAGCCATCGGTATCTGGTGTTCCCGGGGAAGTTTTAATATCTCCGTGGCCTTCCAGAGGTCGAGCGACTTGTTGTTCATGAACGGATGCAGTTCGTCAGGAAGTTTCAATAAACGGATCCTGCCAACAACAAAAGAAACGCTCTTGCCGACACTGTCAGCAACCTTTTGGTTATTGTTTTTATTTCGCGACAGCATCCGATCTAAGGCATGTGCTTCTTCCATGATGGTCAGACTCTCGCTCTGCAGGTTTTCAATGAGCGCGAGATCCTCCGCCTGTTCGTCGGTTACGTTGTCAATAAGGGAAGGTATCCGCGCTAATCCGAGCGTTTTAAATGACCGCCATCGTCGCTCGCCGAATATCAGCTCATACTCACCGGGTTCTTCGAGGAGTTCGCGAACGCTGATGGGTTGCCGAAGTCCGTGTGCTTTGATGGACGCCGCCAGCTCTTCCATCCGTTGCTGGTTAAAATAGGTGCGCGGCTGGAAGCGGTTCGGCCGTATCCTGTTCACCGGAAGCTGGACAATTTGTTCCTTTTTCAGTGCCATATCCCCCTCCTTGGGTGTGTTATGCGGTTGGTAATGTGCAACAGTGAATTCTGTCACGGTACTATGCGCACATGCGCGTGTCAATTATGACAACAGAAAACCGGAGGGGAATGTTTCCCTCCGGTTTGGCCCGCATCGCGTTGGGCGCGGGGGTTATGTCCATAAGCTTTCAAGTTCCCGGTGGTGTTCCCATAACACCTCCTTTGCCCGGTGGGTGAATAAAAGTGCAATAGCCGCAAGCGTACACCGCGTTGCGCGTTGTGTCAAGATGTGGCATGAAAGTTGCGGAAAAGCTGTTTCTATTGTTGTGGATAAGATGGGGGAGAAAACGGGTTGACGCGCCGCGCGCATGATGACACAATGGGGGCGGATAATTTATATACGGTAACTCTCTCGTCGGGAAAACCGAGATGACACCTCGGAATGACACCACACACAACTTGTGCGCATGCGTGCCTTTCCCGTGATGGGTGATTATCAAGCCCCTTTTTGGCGTGTGCCGGGAAGGGGATTATTATTTTTTGTAACCATAATCATTAATCTTTATTCGGTAATCTAAAACAGTATGAAAAAAGTTCTCTTATCTCTCGGTGCGGTGGCGATGGTGCTGGTTGCGCTCCCCATGTTCTCCGCATTCGAGGCGCATGTTATTAACGTAACGGCAAAGATAGAAAATGCTTTGTCGGTTCCGGTGAGCGAAATAGATTTCGGCACCGTGTTCCCGCAGGAAAAGCTGGACAAGCAGTTCGACGTTTCCCTTTCCCAATCGTTCAAGGATGAGGATAGAGTGGACGACGTGGAATATTACATTCGGCAGAAGCCCAAGTGCTGGGACGGCAACGAAACAACGCCGACCTTCGGGCGTGTGACGGAAGACGCACAGGGGAACTTTGTATGCGTGGATGAAGGGTTCACCATGCTCCCCATTTTATGCCCGTATCTTTCAAAGCATGAATTGACGACCGACGGTACGCAACAGGAAAACGACACGGGTATCAACGCGTTCCACGGCCTACCTGGCAGTTGGACGCTCGCAACCACGCTCGCCACACAGGTAACAGGGCGGCTTGCAAAGTCCGTGCAGGACTTTACGGACACCTGGAATGTAGATCTGCGCGTGCCATGCTTTGGTGGCCACTGTGCGCAAGACTGGGATGATTTCGTACAGAACTCAAACCCAGCAGACTTAGAAATTGACCCGTCCGCATACATCCAGCCACAGGAAAACGAGCATAAATTGTTCGGCTGTGATCTGTGGGTAGAGGTGTATCGCATCAGTCTTGCAGGCGGCCCGCCCATCGGGTGCGAGGACGAGCTGGATTTGATGCTCGTGCTTGACCGCTCGGGGAGTATTGGGGATACGAATATGGGCGTATTGCAAACTGCCGCAAAAGCATTTGTGGACGCACTAGGACTTGGTACGCCGGGTCCGCACGCGGGCATGGTGAGTTTTGCAAGCGGCGCCTCGCTGGATGTGCATCTGACGGATGATGCTGTGGCGGTAAAAGCAGCGATCGATTTGTTGGTTTCTTCCGGCCTTACGGCGCTTGGCGACGGCATCAATACCGCAAAGACAGAGCTAGACAACCCCGGCGACGGCCACGATCGTCTGGATGCGGGTTCTCCCGACTACATGGTTATTATCACCGACGGCGCGCCCAACACAGGTGCGGATTCCGCAACCGCAGCGGCTGCGGCAAAAGCGGCCGGTATCACTATCTATGTGGTAGGGGTAGGCACGACGGGTGGCACGGAAACATTCTTACGCGATACTATCGCAACCTCGCCCGCACACTACTTCAGCATCGCAAATTACGATGATCTGCAGGCGCTCCTAAGCGGATTGGTAAACTGTCCCGCATAACGGATGAAAAGAACATTCACCACAATTCTTTCGCTGGGCGCCATGCTCGTCATGGTGCCCATGCTTGCCGCCTACGAGGCGCATGTGTTGAATGTTATCGCGCAAATTGAGAATGGGGGAGACATCATCGTCACGCCGGGCGACCCGGTGGATTTCGGCACGGTGTTCCCCCAGGAGAAACTGGACAAACAGTTTGAGATCGCACTCTCGCAGACGTTCATCAACGATCCACAATACGACCTCTTGGAATATTCCGTCACGCAGGAACCCAAATGCTGGAACGGCAACGAGCAAGCTCCCGTGTTCGGGGAAGCGCAAATCGTGAACAACCAGTTCGTCTGTATTGACCAGGGTTTTACCTTCCTTCCTATTCTGTGTCCGTATCTCTCAAAACATGAGCTCACGGGCGACGCGACGGGCGATACGGAGCCGGGCGAAACCCCGGGCGACCCCGTGGATGAAAACGACGGGCCGGGCATCCTCGCGTTTCATGGCGTGATAGATGTGAATGCTTGGAGCCCGCTCGTTGCTTCCTCCACCATGGAAGTCGGTGCGCTTAAAAAAACAGCCGAAGACCTTGCCGATACCTGGAATATTGATCTCAAAGTACCGTGTTTCACGGGCCACTGCGCGCAGGACTGGGAGGACTATGTCAAAGGCATCAACCCGCAGGCAAATCCGGACGACTACATCCAGCCCCTGGAAAACGAGCACAAGCTGTTTGGCTGTAACATCCGCATCTCGGTGACCGGTAAGCCCTCTACGGTTGGTTGTCAGGGTAAGGTTGACCTCATGCTCGTACTTGACCGCTCGGGGAGTATTGACTTCACGGAGCTTGGACAACTCAAAACTGCGGCAAATGCTTTTGTGGATGCGCTTGCGCCGTCTGCAAGTAGTGTACATATTGGCCAATCAAGCTTTGCAACAACCGGCTCGCTTGATTTGCATCTTACCGACAACGCAACATCAACACATGCGGCAATTAACGCACTTATTGCGGTCGGGCAGACCAACCTGAAATCCGGTATAGACTTTGCAAAAACGGAACTGAACAACCCCGGCGACGGGCATGACCGCACGGATGGTGACTCGCCCGACAAGATGGTTATCATCACCGACGGTGCGCCGAACAGACCGATTCCGGCAATTACCGCAGACGATGTAGCAGCAGCATCAGCAGATGCTGCGCGCGCTGCTGGTATTGAAATTTTTGCACTTGGCGTTGGGGTTTCTGCATCAACTGAAACATTTTTGAAAACCGAAATTGCCGATGATGCCGCGCATTACTATTCCGTGCTGAACTACGCGGATCTGCAAGCCGCGCTGGAACTGCTTGCCGAATGTGACTGATTGCACACACTCCCATCTTTTGGCGCAAGCGAAAAGATGGGAGTGGCCACAATCCACCCTTCGCCTCTTTCGGGGCCGCTCGACGCCTAAAGAAGTGAGGGGATGATACGCAATGGCCAGGTCGATCATCCTTAATTAGCATTAAACAAAGATTATACGCATATGAAAAAAGTTTTACTTTCACTGGGAGCTGTTGCCTTCGTATTGGTCGCGCTCCCGATGTTCTCGGCATTTGAGGCGCATGTTATCAACGTGGTCGCAAAGATCGAGAATGCGCTTTCGGTGGATACGCGACCGATCAACTTCGGCACGGTATTCCCGCAGGAAGAACTTGAACGGCCGTTGGCGGTTCAACTTTCGCAGTCGTTTGTGGATGAGGAAAATGCCGATGATGTTCGGTACATTATTCGCCAGAAGCCGAAGTGCGGTGTAACAACCGACAATGGAACTGTATTGGTCGGCCCAACCTGGACCGGTCACGTTGTACCAACACTGGATGACCCGCAAACCACAGATGTTGATGAAAGCAAGGGTGGCACAGCTTACACGATTGACTGTGAAAAGGATAAGCCTGCTAACTTGGAGGAAGCAACCTATGGCTTACTGCCGATGCTTTGTCAGTATATCTCGAAGCACCCGGTAGCGGCTTGCGCTGATGGGTTGGATAATGATAACGATCAGGCAATCGACGGACAGGATGTGGATTGTGCAGGCGCGACAGATGACAACGAAGGATTGCCAGGGTCTCAACCAGAAGGCGATGATGGAAGTCTGAATTCGTTCCATCAGCCGTTTTCGGTGAGTAATTCGACGGTGCAATGGAATGATGTTCATGGTCTTCTTGCAAAGTCGCTGAGCGACCGTGCAGATCTGTGGACGATTGACCTTGCGGTGCCATGCTTTGGCGGATACTGCGCACAGGATTGGGCAGACTTTGTGCACGGCATCAATCCGGATGCAGACCCGAATGCATACACCCAGTCAATTGACAACGAACACAAGATTTTCGGTTGCAATCTCTGGATTGAAGTGACCGAAGTGAGTCGTGTTGATACAAACCCGACTGACAACCAATAGTTTGAGCTAATCTCTGAATCTCTCCGGCGGTTGCTTGTGACAACGGCCGGAGGATTGAGTGATTATTAATTCATAAGAGGGAAAACTTATGGAAAACCAATTGTACGAAGTTCAGCAAGAAACCGCTCCGCAAACGCCCGAAAAAAAGGGCTGGTGGGGAGCGCTCAAAGTGTGGGAAAAGATAGTCACCATCGTGCTTGCGCTTGTGGTGCTGTTTGCGTTTTATATCGCGCTTGACGCGAATAAATACCAAGCGACGGTGCATGTGATAGAAGGCGAGGGGAAAGTGGGTATCAACCCCACCACCGAGCGCCTGGACTTTGGCGACCTTTCGCGTGGGACTTCCGCCGTGCGCCGCGTAACGGTGACAAACGGCACGGCAATGCCGATGTATGTGATGGTGTGGAAAACGGGCAAAGTAAGCGAGCTGATGGACGAGAATAAAAATTACTTCACGCTCGCGCCGGGGAACGAGGAACGCCTTGAATTCACCATTTACATGCCTGCGTCGGCACAGATCGGTGCGACGCTGGATGGCCGTGTGTATTTGCTAAAAATCCCTACGTTCGGACTGTAACGCCCAACGCTATGCTTCCCAACCCGCTTATCATTCCTTCGGGACCGCCGCAACGGAGCGCACCGGAACTGCAACAGGCGTCGGAGCGGGAACCCGCGCCGGAGGGAAAGAAAAAAAGACCCTTCTGGAGAAAGGCGGTGAATGTCGTTGCATATATAGTCATTATCGGGGGTATTACATTCGGCTTGCCCAAAGCGCTTGCGTGGGCGCTGGATACGCCCTACCCCATGGCGACCATCACCTCGGGCTCCATGTGGCCTGCGCTCAAAGAGGGCGATTTGGTGTTCATACAAGGCATCAAAAGCAAAAGCGACATGAGTATCGGCGATGTGGTGGTGTATCGCAACAAGGAGAATGGCACATTCGTCATTCACCGTGTGGTCGCGATGGGCGAGAAAACATTTACCACCAAGGGCGACGCCAACTTCTCGAAAGACGACCCGGTGCGGTATGAGGACGCGGTGGGCAAGGCCTACGAACTGGGGGGGTACTACGCCCGCATTCCGTACTTGGGCATTATTACCGTGTATGCCAGCAAGCAACTAAACCATCAGCCATGAAATTGTTTCCCGTCATTGTTTTTTTCGCACTTGCGTTCGCGCTCGTGAACTCCGGAATATTTCTTGGAGCGTTTGAAGCGCATGTGCTGAACGTGACGGCCGTGATAGACGACAACCCGCCGCTGTGCGATGCGCGCTCGCTGGGGTATTGGAAGAACCACGAGGGATGTTTTAAGGGGAAAGGGGAGAGTATCTGGACGGACGAGATACACCAGGTAACTACGGAATTTGCGGGGATATTTTACGATATTACGGGAGAGCAAATTTGCAAGGCGGTGTGGATCTCTTCTTGCCCGTCGGGCAACGACCCGGATGCGCGAAGATGCAAGGCGCGTGCGATGGCGCTTGCCGTGGAGTTGAACCTTGTGTCGGGGCGTTTGCAATTGGACGCTCTGCTTGCGGGAGCGGACGACGGTTCCTCGGCCTTTGACCATCTGGGGCTGACGGGGGCCTCCACCATCCGGCAGGCGATGATGATGATAGAAATTATCATCGGCACGCCGTCCTCCACGAGCCAACAGCTCAAAGACGCGGCGTATGTCGCCGAGCGCATATACACGTTCTATGAGTCGGAAAATCCGGATGCGCCGCGCTGTGTGTATGTCCCGCCGCCGCCCAAAGACGATTGCGACAAAGACGGGCATCATAGCGGGAACGATTTTGGGACCGGCACGGAGCAGTTTCTTATCACTACCGGCGGCAGCCACGACGACGGGAAAGAATGCGATGATGATACAAAAAACGATGACGACAACCATCACGACTGGTGGGACTTGCTGTCATATCCGGGTGACAATGATTTCAACAGCCAGGACAACCATGAAACCGGCGACACAGACAGGGGAGAGCGCGGCGAGCGCGGTTCACACGACAACAACGGGACAACAACGGATGTATTCAATGCCACAACAACCGCCGATGTGTTGAACGGAACTTCAACGATAGATACCCTTGGTGGTACCGGTGACGATGACGGCCGCAAAGAACGCGGAGACAGGGAAGACCGCTGACGTTAGCGCACGCTAGATATGCTTTTGCTGCTCCATTTCGCGGAGCAGTTTTTGCATTGCATCCATCTGGTCGGGGTCGTGGATGGAAATTGCGCACGCGGACGGGTTGAGTTTTTTCAGTATGGTGAGTCTCTTTTTTTGTTCTTTGGGTACCAGGAGATCGCTCTTACTCAAGAAAAGGTATTCTTTTTTTTGAAGGAGCTTTGGGTGATATGCGCCAAGCTCCGTGCGGATGGTTTTGTAATCGCGCGCGGGGTTGTCCGACTCTGCCGATACGAAGTGAAACAGGGTTTTGGTGCGTTCAATATGCCGCAGAAATTTTACGCCCAAACCTTTGCCCACCGATGCGCCTTCAATAATGCCCGGAATGTCGGCGAGCACCAGGTCGCCATGTACGCCTAAATTCGGTTCCAGCGTGGTGAAAGGGTAGTTGGCTACCTTGCTTCTGGCTTTGGTGAGCTCGTTGAGCATGCTCGATTTGCCGGCGTTGGGGAGGCCGATAAGTCCGATGTCGGCGATGAGTTTGAGTTCCAGGCGCAGGGTGAAGCGCTCGCCTTCCCGCCCGCGTTCACATTGTTTGGGTGAGGTGTTGATGGACGAACGGAACAAAAAATTTCCTTTTCCGCCGCCGCCGCCCCGCGCCATGGGGATGCGCTCGCCGATGGCGGTAATTTCCGCACGGTCGCTGGTGGTGAGACTATGGATAACGGTGCCAACGGGAATTTTGATAATAAGGTCTGCGCCGTCGGTGCCGTCGTTGCACTGGATGCGGCCGTGCTTGCCGTTCTCGGCTTTCAGAACTTTTTTAAACCGGAACTGCGAAAGGGCGGACAGGTTGGAAATACCTTCCATGTACACACTGCCGCCTTTGCCGCCGGTGCCGCCGGTGGGGCCGAGTGCCAGCAGGTTCTTTTGAAACGATACTTTGCCGTCTCCGCCGTTGCCCGCGATTATTTCTATAGTGACATCGTCTATTAACATGGAGCGGAGCATACCGCATATTGCGAAAAAAAGAAAGATGTGGTATTTTGAAGCTATTGGTATGGCACAAACTTTCTAACAGGAGGTGTGTCATGGGGCAGGTTCATGATAAGAAGAAAAGCGGCAGCACACAGGGAGGCGGAGGGTCTGTTCCTGCCGCAAACCCCGAGGTTACTGCCAAGGGGAAAAAGCTCAAGGAGGATGTGAATAATCTCCTTGACGAGATTGATGATGTTCTTGAAGAGAACGCCGAAGAGTTCGTCAAGAACTATATTCAGAAAGGGGGAGAATGAACTTTATTTGCACACTGTGAAAGGCGGTACCAATTCTATTTCGGTATCCGCCTTTTCTTTTTGTTTTGGGGGGTCTTGACTTTTATTTTCAGTGTGCTATACTGCCTCAGTAAGTAGGGGTGTTCCATCTTTCGTATTTTCGTAAGAGAAAACAGGTCGTCCTACTGGTTATTTATTTAACGTTATAGTTTGTATGGCAAAAAGATTGTTTGTGGGCGGTATCTCATGGGGTACTACCCAGGACGTCCTGAAGGATACATTCTCGCAGGCGGGCACCGTGGTATCGGCGACGATCATCACGGACAAGATCTCGGGTCGCTCCAAAGGTTTCGGATTCGTTGAAATGTCAACGGATGAGGAAGCCGATGCAGCGGTTGCGATGCTCAACGGCAAAGAAATTGACGGGCGCGCCATTGTGGTGAATGAAGCCCGGCCGATGGAAAGCCGTCCGCCGCGCAGAGATTTCGGTGGCGGTGACCGCCGTCCGAGATACTAATCTCGCATTCAGGAAAACCAGCCGCGTTCGCGCGGCTGGTTTTAGTTTTGGTATACTACCCCTATGAGAATTACAGTGAAAGCCAAGCCCAATGCGCGCGCGGAATCTGTCGTGAAAAAAGACGGTATGTTTCATGTCGCCGTGAAGGCGCCGGCAACGGAAGGGAAGGCGAACATCGCTGTTGCCCGCGCGCTCGCGAACTATTTTGATATTGCGCCTTCGCGCATCCGCCTTATTTCTGGCGCGCGGAGGAAGGTGAAGGTGTTTGAGTTATCCACAGCCCCCCTTTGACAAAAAACCGCCGGGGGAGTACACTCAAAAAACGTTCAAATTTTCTTGCTCTTTTTATAAGTTTATAAAGATGGGTCTTGGTGCTAGCGAAGTACGATTCTCCTAATCGGGAAAAGTCTCCTCAGTTCTTGCAGAGCTGTGACCATTCCCTTGGGGTAACTCAAGGAAACGTGTTGTCAGTTCTCACAGAATTGATGTACCTAATGTGTCTTCGGACACTTTAGGGAAAGCGAAACCAAAGCCCTGTTAAAGAAGTCCGGGTTAGACGAAATCGATAATATCGATTAGTCTACCCGGCTTTTTTACTTTTATACACATATGGAACATGCTACGATACATCCATGTGGATTCTCTATGCATTATTATCGGCGGTGTTTGCGGCGGGAGTTGCCGTACTGGGCAAGATCGGTTTGAGCCATGTTGACTCAACGCTTGCAACCACGGTGCGCGCCGTCGTGATGGCGGTGTTTCTCGTTATCGTATCTATTGCGCTGGGGAAAAGCGGATTGCTTTCGTCTATTAACAGTAAGGCGTTCGCGTTTATCGTCGCATCGGGCATTGCCGGCGCGCTCTCATGGCTGTTCTACTTTTTTGCGCTTGCGCATGGCCCCGCGTCGGCTGTTGCCGCGCTGGATAGATTGAGTGTGGTGTTCGTGCTCGTGCTTGCCATTCTCTTTTTAGGCGAGCAGTTGACGTTGAAAACGGGCGCGGGTGCGCTTTTGATAACCATCGGCGCCATACTCATGGCGTTTCGATAATGAAGCGTCCTTCACCTTCGTTTTTTGCCCGACCGACACTTTTGGTCGCGCGCGGTTTGCTGGGGAAATATCTCGTGGTAAAACACGGCCGCCGTGCTGTGGCAGGAAAAATAGTGGAAACGGAAGCGTATATCGGGGAGGATGACCTGGCCTGTCACGCCTCACGCGGGAGAACCCATCGGACAGAAACGTTGTATGCCGCGCCGGGCACCGTGTATGTGTATCTTATTTATGGGATGTATTGCTGTCTGAACTTTGTGACGGAGAAAAAGGATTTTCCCGCCGCCGTACTTATCCGCGCCGTGGAGCCCTTCGACGTTACTCAGGGTAAACCCTTCGGTGATAGTCAGGGCATGCCGCCCCTCACGAATGGTCCCGGTAAATTATGCAAAGCGTTCGGCATTGGCCGAAGTATGAACGGGGAGAGTATTTCAGGAACCAAGCTTTGGATAGAAGATAGGGGAGTGCGCATTGCGCGCAAGGATATCATTGCCGCGCCCCGCATCGGGGTTGACTACGCCGGCCATTCCCGGCACCACCCCTGGCGGTTTTACGTAAGGGGAAGTAGCTTCGTTTCCCGCAATCGCTAACAATAAAATCCCGTTTTTCAAATTGTACATGAAAAACCCTATAGTGCATTTCGTATACGATTTATGGTAGTATGTCTGATATGCGTGGGAAACGGTTGGGGCCGATGGCACAAAAAATATTACTGCTTTTGGAGGCGGGGGTTGTTTTGGGTTTGACGAGCAGACCAGACCAGTATTTTCGCGTACTCAAGCAAACAAGCGCGGCGTGGCGCATCATCAACAAAGAAAGTCTTCACCGGGGGATTAAGCGTCTTCATCACTCCCAATTGGTTATTTGTGAGAGAAAGGGCGACGGGACGGTGCTTCTCTCGATCAGCAACCTTGGGACAAAGAAGACGCTTCAATATCATGTGCGTGACATGAAACTCCCAAGAGTTGTCCGGTGGGATGGCTCATGGCGTATCGTGATTTTTGATATTCCGGAGAAGCTTAAGCAGGGGAGAAGGGCGTTTTCCGAAAAACTGCGAGAACTCGGTTTTTATGCGCTTCAGAAGAGTGTTTTTGTTTTTCCGTATCCTTGCAAGAAAGAGATGGACATTCTTGTTGAGTATTTTGAATTGCAGCCGTATGTTAGGCTCATTGAGGCACAGAAAATAGACAATGCATCATATTTGAAACGGCATTTCAAGATCACCTAATTGTATATGAATTACACTATAGTGTAGTTCGTGTACAATTGGTGGTGCGGGAGAATTGCGAAAAATCCTCTAAAATGAAGAACCTCTCTGTATTGCAGAGAGGTCTTTGTGTTTTTATCGGATGCCCTGTAGCCGATCGAGGTTGCGGCGTATCATTTCGATATCCACCACGCCGGGTGGGCTGTGTTCCATTTCTTACAGGATTCTGGCGCGTTCCCGCTCCCGCGCGCGGCGAGTGAGCTGTTCGGCTTTTGTATCAAGCCATTTCAGCCATTTTTCGGGGAAAGTGAAGATGCAAACAACAAGTCCTACGATTTCCACCAACGTTAAAAGATCCATGGTTACCTCCTTTGGCGGCGTTTCGGTATACCAAGAGCGTACCGTGGTTTTGCTGTTTTATCAAGAATTTATTTGTGATACACTGGATGCATGTTAAAGCTCATCCATACGGCGGACGTGCATATCGGCGTGAAATTCGGGGCGTTCGGGAAGCGCGCCGAGGAACAGCGCAAAGCGCTCCGCGATGCTCTCGCAAAGATAGCCGACCGTGCCGTGTCGGAGCGGGCGCAACTGCTGCTGATCGCGGGCGACCTGTTTGACTCAAATTTTCCTTCATACGACTCCGTCGGGTTTGTGAAAACGCAATTTAAAAAGCTCAATGACGCGGGAGTGTATGTTGCCATTGTGCCCGGCACGCATGACTGTTTGAGCGGCGACTCCATTTACAAGCGCGAGCATTTCGCGGCGCAGTTTCCACGCGTGCATGTATTCGATGATCCGGCGATAACAACAAAAGAATTTCCGGATATTGATACGACGGTATACGCAAAAGCGAACGTATCCAACAAGTCTTCCGAGAGCCCCGTGGCATTCCTTGCGAGCGCGGTGAAAAGCGCAGCAACAAAGTATACAGTGGCGATGGCGCATGGGTCGGTGCAGATAGAAGGGAAGTCCGCGCGCGACGATATGCCGATAGAACCAAAGGATATTGAGCGCTCGGGCGTTCAGTACCTGGCGCTTGGGCACTGGCACGGGTGCCAGGATTTTTCCGCCAAGGGCGTTGTGGCATGGTACTCCGGTTCTCCCGAAGTTACCTATCAGGAAGGGAAGGGCGGTATCGGACAGGGGTATGCGTTGTCGGTGGAAATTACGGAGGACGGCGGCGCACAGGTGACGCCGCTGAAAATATCGCAAAAAGAAGTCGCAGAGATCCGTCTGGATATGCAGGTGACAGAAACCATGGAGCAGGCATATTTCGAACTGGAGCAGCGCGCCAGCCCAAACCGCATCGCCGTCGTGACGTTCGCCGGTGTAGCGCCCGCAGGCGTTTTTATAGACCCCGAAAAAATAGAGCGCGACTTTGCCGACGCGTTTTTCAGCATTACGGTCAGCGACGAAACGGTGTCGGCGGAGGAAGAGATCACCGAGCTCAACTACCCCGAGGAGCTGGTGATCGGCCAGTTCGTACGCATCATGCAACAGCGCATCACAAACGCGAAAGACCCTGCGGAACGCCAACGGATGACCGAGGCGCTTCACCTGGGCGTTGCGGAACTGGAAGGGAAAAATATTCTGGGGTAAAGAGCATGTTCATTACTTCTATTTCACTCCATAATTTTAAAAAATTCGCGTCATTTTCCGCGAAGTTCACGGGTGATTTCACCGTGGTGAAGGGACCGAACGAGCAGGGGAAATCAACGCTGCTTTTCGCGTTGTTGGCCGGGTTGTTCTACGACCCCAAAAAAAGCAATAAGGATATTCTGGCGCTCAAATCGTGGCAGTCGGACCGGATGTACGATATTACGCTCGAGTTCGAGCATAACGGCGAACAGTACGCGCTCGTAAAGAATTTTGAGACAAAAGAGGGTTCGCTGGAAAACCTGACGACCAAAGAACGGTGGATGACGCATGGCGATGTGGCCAAGCAGTTGTTTGCGCTGGGCGCGCTTCGTTCGCTGGCGTTATTCGAGCGTACGGCGTGCGTGCGGCATGATGCGTTGGCGGGTGTTGCGGAGGGAAAAAAGGAAATATCGCGGACGCTCGAAGAGCTGATGACCGCATCGGGCGAGCATGTGAGCGCGGACAAAGTGATCGCGACGATCGACAACGAACTGACCGCGCTGCAAAAAGGCATGCGGGGAACCGCAAAAACACCCGGTCTTCTCGTACAACTCGAAACGGAGATCGCGGAACTCGCCGCCAAGCGCCAGGCCATTGAGGAAGAGCTTTCGCGCGCCTCGGCTGCCGCGGCGCACTATGCCGAGCGCGACCGGGTGCATGGGGCCGTTGCGGCAAAATGTGCCGCCGTACGCGGTCAGCACGAACGCAATGCCGTATATTTCAAAACAACCGAAGAACTGAAACAGCTGACGACGCAGTTTGATACGCTGAATGCCGATGTGCTTGTCGTCCAGGATGTTGCCGCAAAAAAAGAGTATATCACGCGCGAATTGGAGCATCTGCGCATCCTGCCCTCGGTGGACATGAACGCTCTGTATGCGCTCCGCGAACAGCTGGCCGTCAGAAAAGAAAAGCTCGCATACGCGACGGCGGAAAAAAAGGAAATGAGCACGGGGCATCGCATGCGGCTCGCGCATATCAAACCGGTGCACGCGGCGGTTTCCCTGGTGCTGTTGGGAGCGGGGCTTCTGGGATTTTTTGACCCGCGATTGTTTATCTTTCTGGGTTTGTTTGTTATTGCCGCGTCGTACAGTTTCATTCTGCGCAAAGGCATTACGGTGCATACTCGCGCCGCGGTGGATACGGATGCGGAGCGCCTGGAGCACGAGATCGCGGTCATGGAGAAACAGCTGGCGCAGACGTTTGCCGTATACGGCGTTACGAACGAAAAGGAGCTGTTGGAAAAGGTGAAAAAGTATAACGCGCTCGGGCAGGAGCACGCAAAACTGGAGAGCAAGGAGGAGGGAATCCTGCGCGGAAAAACGCTCGCGGCGCTCATTCAGGAAAAGAACGAGTGCGCGCGCCGCGTTGCTGTTGCGGAGTCAACAATTTCTGCCGAGGAGCGCGTGCATCCCCCCGCTCCTGGAGACCAGCGGATGCTGGAAGTTTCTCTGCGGGCGCTTGAACAGGAGGCGGCGCAGGGTGAAAAAGAGCTGCGCGATGCCGGTGCCGCCCTTGCGGCGCGCGCCAGCCGCGAGGATTTTGCGCGGTGCGAGGAGGCACTCGAGATGAAACGCCGGAGCAAGGAAAACGCCGAACGCAAGCTCGCGACGCTCATGGAGCTCAAAGATGCGCTTGCGGAGGCGCAGAAAAAGACCATTGCGGCGTCCCGTGCGCAGATAGAGTCGTACCTGGAAAAATATCTTGCCGCCGTGACCGACGGACGCTACCGGCGGGTGCGGGTGAACGATGACCTGTCGTTCGTGGTGTGGTCCGATGAAAAAAACGACATGATCGTGCCCGAGGACCACTTGTCCCGCGGCACCATCGACCAGTTTTATCTGATCGCACGGCTCGCCGTGTTGTCACTGCTCAACAAGGGTACAAAGTCGCTGTTGCCGTTGGACGACCCGTTTCATGCGTTCGATGCCGTTCGCAGGGAACGGGCGCGCAGGATCCTCACGGATGCGACAAGCGCGTTCCAGGTTATTTTATTCACCCACTCGTCCGATTACGACACATGGGGTAATGTTATTGAAATATGAAGCGCGCAGCAGGCCGCATTGCGGCGGTGTGGGGGAATATCCGTGACTCGTATGATTTTCTGTTCGACGGATATATTCTTTCCATGATCGGCGCGACCGGTGCACTTCACCTTGGGCTGTGGTACTACCTTAACACGAACGCGGGTCCTCCCGAAGCGTTCATTCCATTGCACTTTACCTATGCGTTCGGCGTTGACCTGATCGGCCGCGCCGCAGAAATGTATTATGTCGCATATTGGGCGATCGCATTCTCCATCGTGAACATTCTGTGCGCCCGATTCGCATACCGGTACGATATTCTGGCGGCATACTTTCTTGCTTCCGCTCTGCCGCTCGTTCATGGTATAATGCTTTTTGAAAGCATATTGGTTATGAATGCAGGCGTCGTATAATGCCACAGTCTCTCAATACTATTCTCTTTGCTCTTATTTTTATGGTGTGTGTCGGGCTGGTTGCCGGATACTTTTTTGTCACGCGCACTGGGGAACAGCCACCCGGACAGACGACGCAGCAACAGCCCCCGGCGTCGCTCACGGAAGCGCTTGCCAAAAGTGGCCTGAAAAAATTTGCGAGCGTGGATGAGGTCAAGGCGTTTCTGAAAGAACACAACCAGGACATCCAGTATGGTTTTGGTGGTGAACGGCAGGCGCTGGGGATGGGAGCGGTCAAGCAGGATGTTTCTGCCGGCGCGCCTCTTTCGAGCGCGGGGATCGGTTCGGCTCCCACAGCGCGCCCCGAAAGCGGCGGGGGAGGTAGCGACGATTTTTCACGCACCAACATCCAAGTGGAAGGCGTGGATGAAGCCGATATTGTAAAAACCGACGGGAAATATGCTTACGCGATCTCCGGCGTCTCCGTGTTCATCATTGACGCGTATCCCGCGGAGCAGGCCAACATCGTCGGGCGCATTGAACTGCCGTCGCCCGCGACCAATCTTTATATTAACGGCGACCGGCTTGCGGTGTACGGCTATGACCAGCAGTTTGTCATCCAGGAGGAACGCATGATGCTGTATCCGGAGATCTGGCCGCGGCCGTATAACCAATTCACGTTTTTCAAGGTGTACGATATTTCCGACAAAGCAAACCCGCGCCAGGTACGCGACATGAGCTTTGAAGGATATTTCAACGACTCGCGCATGGTGGGAGACTTTGTATATTTCATCACCACGAAGCAGCAGTACGGGTATGACGATACGGTGGTGCCGTTGCCGGTGATAATGCAAAACGGCGCGCCGCTCCCATTTGCAAAAGATGTGTACTATTTTGACATGCCGTACCGTTCGCAGAGCTTCGTGACAGTTGCTGCCATCAACACGCAGGACAAGGACGCACCCATCACAAGCGAAGTGTACCTGATGGATGCCGGGCAGAACGTGTATATGTCCGAGAGTAATCTGTATATCGTATCCACGCGGTATGTGGACGAATATCAGCTGGCGATGGATGTGACCAAAGAGGTGGTAACGCCGCGGCTTGGCGCGAAAGAGCGGGATACGATCGCAAAGATACAAGCAACCGATGTTGCCGTACTCACGCAATGGGAGAAAGAGCAGAAGATCATGAACGTGTTCCAGCGTTTCGTGATAGGGCTTACGGAATCCGAACGGATGACGCTTGAAAAAGAAACGGAAAATAAGCTCAAAGAGCGTTACGCGGCCATCGCCAAAGAGCTTGAAAAGACGGTCATTCATAGGATCGCCGTGAGTAACGGCATACTTTCACATACGGCGGTGGGTGAAGTGCCCGGCCATGTGCTCAATCAGTTTTCCATGGACGAGCACGATGGATATTTCCGTATTGCCACCACCAAGAGCCGCAACTGGGCGCCCTACATTGAAGAGTCGCAGCGCGAACCGTACAGTAATCTATATGTGCTTGATGGCTCATTGAAGGTAGTTGGAAAACTGGAAGAACTTGCGCCCGGCGAACGCATTTATTCGGCACGGTTCATGCAGGCGCGCGCGTACCTGGTGACGTTCCAGCAGACCGATCCGCTGTTTGTTATTGACGTGAGCGATCCGGCTGCGCCTAAGGTATTAGGCGAACTCAAAATTCCCGGGTTTTCAAACTATTTGCACCCGTACGACGACACGACGCTTATCGGCATCGGCAGGGATACGGAAGCGCGTCCCGACGGGGGAGTCATCACCAAGGGGCTAAAGATCTCGCTGTTTGACGTGGCGAATGTTGCGCAGCCGTCCGAGGTGGCAAGCTACAAAACAGGCGGGCAGTGGAGCAGCTCCTTGGCGGAGTATGACCACAAGGCATTCTTGTTTTCCAAAGATAAAAATTTGCTGGTTATTCCCGCAACGCTTGCCGAGGAAAACAACAACAACCCGTTCATCGGTGCGCTGGTGTTTGATATCGGCAAAACTTCACTCGCGCTCAAAGGGAGGGTGGCACACCCGCAAAAGCAGACCGACGGATACTCATACGAAGAGGCCATCACGCGCAGTTTCTATATTGAAAATGGGCTGTACACGCTTTCCAATGCGATGCTTGGCATCAATAATCTTGCCGACCTCACGCTCATAAAAAATATCTCCTTCCCGCAACAAGTACAGACCGGCAGTAGCGGGGGCGGGTCTGTGCCGCCAGGCAAGCCCATCCCGCTCATGATGCCCGGGGTCACCGAACCCTCATTTGAGCCATCCCTCCTGATGGAGTAGGGTATTGACATCATTGCCGCTCGCCTATACTATGGATTAGCACTCGTAGCGTTACAGTGCTAATTTTAATTTTATAAATCATTAACTTTTTATTAGTATGGCAATGAAGCTCAAACCAATTTCAGATTATTGCATCGTAGAGCCGCGCAAGGAGGAAACAAAGACCAAAAGCGGCATTGTGTTGCCCGACACGGTGGAAAAGGACAAGCCGCAGGAAGGCACGGTGGTTGCGGTCGGCCCCGGCAAGCTGTCGGACTCCGGCAAGCGGACGGATATGCAGGTGAAAGCGGGCGATAAAGTGCTGTTTTCAAAGTACAGCCCGACAGAGGTAAAGGTTGAAGGAAAGGAATATTTTGTTATCAAGGAAGAAGATATTTTAGCGATCATTAAATAACACCTATGGCAAAACAGATCATTTTTGACGAGGATGCGCGCCACGCACTGAAGCGGGGTGTGGACAAACTTGCAAACACCGTACGGGTGACACTCGGACCGAAGGGTTCCAATGTCGTGCTTGAAAAAAGCTACGGCTCACCCGTTATTACAAATGACGGCGTGACCATCGCGAAGGAAATTGAACTGCCCGATAAGCTGGAAAACATCGGCGCGGCGATCGTGAAGGAAGTGTCCAGTAAAACGAACGATGTTGCGGGCGACGGTACGACAACGGCGGCGATACTTGCGCAGGCGATCATTACGGAAGGGATGAAAAATGTCACCTCGGGCGTGAATCCGCTGGGACTCAAACGCGGCATTGAAAAAGGCGTTGCGGCGGTTGTTGCGGAGCTTGCAAAACTTGCAAAGCCGGTTTCTAAGCGCGAGGAAATCGCACAGGTTGCGACCATTTCCGCGCAGGATCCGCAGATCGGGGAGCTGATCGGCGAGATCATTGATGTGGTCGGGAAAGACGGCGTTATCACGGTGGAAGAGTCGCAGAGCTTCGGCGTATCCAAAGAGATCGTGGAAGGTATGCAGTTTGACCGCGGCTACGTGTCGGCCTATATGATCACCAATGGCGACCGCATGGAAGCGGTATACAACAACGCAAAGATCCTCATTACGGACAAAAAGATATCTTCGCTCCAGGAAATTTTGCCGCTTTTAGAAAAGCTCGCACAGTCGGGCAGTAAGGAGTTGGTTATTATTGCGGATGATGTGGATGGCGAAGCATTGGCAACTCTGGTGGTCAACAAACTGCGCGGCACATTTAATACGCTCGCCATTAAGGCGCCGGGGTTTGGCGATCGCAAGAAAGAGATGCTGGAAGATATCGCCACGGTAACGGGCGGTACGGTGATCGCGGAAGATCGCGGCATGAAGTTGCAAAGCGCGGATCTCGCGGCGCTTGGCACTGCGCGCAAAGTCATTGCGACCAAGGATAATACAACCATTGTCGGCGGCAAGGGAAAAAAACAGGATATTGAGCAGCGCGTAAAGCAGATCCGTACGCAGATAGAACAATCAACCTCGGAATTTGACAAAGAAAAACTGCAGGAGCGACTGGCAAAGCTTTCGGGCGGCGTCGCGGTGGTGAAGGTCGGCGCGGCATCGGAAGTGGAGCAGAAAGAAAAGCAGTATCGCATTGAAGATGCCATTGCGGCAACCAAAGCCGCTGCGGAAGAAGGGATCGTGCCGGGCGGCGGTGTTGCGCTCATCCGTGCGCTGGACGCGCTGGATAAAGTAAAAGCGGAGCATGAAGAAATGATCGGCGTGAACATTTTACGCCGGGCATTGGAAGAGCCGTTGCGCCAGATCGCGCAAAACGCCGGTTTTGACGGCTCGGTGGTCGTTGCTGAAGTAAAGAAACTCAAAGGCGGGCACGGGTTCAACGCCTTGTCATGCCAGTACGAAGACCTCGTGAAAGCGGGCATTGTGGACCCAACTAAAGTGGTGCGCTCGGCCTTGCAGAACGCGGCGTCTGCGGCGGCGATGTTGCTGACCACCGAAGCGGTGGTTGCCGACATTCCCGAGGAAAAGAAAGAAAAAGGCGGAGGCGGCGGCATGCCCGGCGGCATGGACATGGGCGGGATGTACTAGGAGCACCAAAAACTTTTTTAAACAAAACCCTTTCCGTCGGAGGGTTTTGTTTTTTATGATATGATGCAAGTAATGCGGCAAAATGTTTCGTTACGAAATTTAAATACATATGGCGTCGGCGGGAGTGCGGCATACTTTACCGAAGCGCGGACAGGAGATGAAATGCGTTTGGCGGTTATGTTTGCGCGGGAAAAAGGGCTGCGGTATTTCATACTTGGCGGGGGAACGAACACGCTAGTTTCAGATGAAGGATTTTCCGGCGTTGTCATCCGCGCGATGCCCGGCGCCATAGCGGTGGAGGGGAATATGCTCGTGTCTGACGCCGGCGTTCCAATGGGTGTGCTGGTGCAAAAAGCAAAAACACTCTCGCTTACGGGGCTCGAGTGGGCAGCGGGATTGCCGGGGACGCTGGGCGGCGCCGTTTTTGGCAATGCCGGTTCGTGTGGCAAAGAAACCAAGGATGTTGTTGCCGAAGTGCGCGTGTATGACCCCGAACGCGGCGTGTTTTTAACCATCCCCCGGGACGCGTGTGCGTTTGCGTACCGCTCGAGCATGTTCAAATCGAACGGGAGCATTATTGTCGGCGCCACGCTTGCGCTTACCCCCGGTAATCCCGAGGAGATCGCTGTGCGCATGCAGGAAAATATGCGTTTCCGCGCGTCGCATCAACCGCTTTCCGGCCGCTCCGAAGGATGTGTGTTCAAGAATGTGGAACTTGCGCACTCGCCCGAGGGCAGGGAATTGGTTTCGCGTGACGAGTGCTGTGGGCAGTTTCGCGATGCGGCATTTCTCCCCGCGGGTTTTTTGATAGACCGCGCCGGTTTGAAAGGTTGTGCCGTTGGCGGCGCACAGGTGAGCGAACGGCACGCGAATTTTGTGGTGAACGGCGGCGCAACGGCGCGTGACATTAGGGAATTGATCACCCATGTCAAAAGAACAGTAGAGGATACATACGGCGTTGCGCTTGTGGAAGAGATCCGCATGCTCCGGAACTATGAATAGTATTACAAAAGATTATGAATGTATTACAGATGAGTTATCCACAGTTATTTTCATTGCACATTGGTGTATACTATAGGTAGATCGTTGCAGTTAAAATAAATAGGAGGTCGCCTATTTATCATAAATAAAAATACCTTCGTTTTGTCGGACTCCTAAGCTGGCAAAACAGATACTTATGGCAAAGAAAAAGAAGGCGGCAAAAAAGAAGAAGAGATAGTTTTTTCTTCTTACATGATCCCTCGGAAACGAGGGGTCATGTTTTTTATCCCACTGTACAATATCGTTTTTTTACGATATATTGGAGATAACTTCTCTCCCCATGAAAATAGACATCAAAACGACACACATAGACCTCACTCCCGCACTGACCGAGTTTATTGAGGAAAAGATAGGGTCCCTTGATAAGTTCATGCCGCGACATTTTGCTCCGCCGGCCGGCGGACACGGCAGCGGGCAGGAAACGATACAGGCGTTTGTGGAGATCGCCCGTACGACGACGCATCATCGTCATGGCGGGGTGTTTCGTGCCGAGGTGAACATGAAAGTCGGTGGCCGCGTTATTCGCGCTGCGCAAGAGGGCCAGGACATACGCGCGGCGATCGACGGCGTGCGCGAGGAGTTAAAGCTGGAGCTGCAGAAAGAGAAAGGCATTTCGGAGTCAAAATTTCGCAAGGGAGCGCGTGCGCTCAAACGGCTGACCTCCATTTCTCCCATGGCGTGGTTTCGCAAAGAAAAGTAAAAGAGTTCTATGTGGTTTTTTGGAGATCCGCAGGCGCGGATCGTGAGAAAATTAAGCGCGAATGTTGCAGAGGTTCACGCGCATGCAGCCGCATGCGCGTTGTTGCCTGCGGATGGTATAAAAGAAAAAACAGCGCTCTTGAGAGAACGGCTTGCCAACGGCTCGCCGTTGGGTGACATTGTGCCGGAAGCGTTTGCGCTGGTGCAGGAAGCGGCGAAGCGCTCGCTCGGTATGGCACACTACGATGTGCAGTTTGTCGGCGGCATGGTGCTGCACCAGGGAAAGATCGCCGAAATGAAAACGGGGGAAGGGAAGACGCTGGTAGCAACACTGCCGGCATATCTGAACGCGCTGTCCGGCACAGGAGTGCACATTGTGACCGTGAACGACTATCTCGCCCAGCGCGACGCCGCATGGATGGGGCCTCTCTATGACACCTTGGGGCTTTCGGTGGGGTGCATCGCGCATGACGCGGCATACCTCTATGACAGTCTGGCGCAGCAAACGGCGGCGGGGGAGCAGCATACCGAAAGCTTTAAGGTGGCACATGAACATTTGCGGAAGGTAACGAGAAAAGAGGCGTACGCGGCCGACATCACGTACGGCACGAACAACGAGTTCGGGTTTGATTATTTGCGCGATAACCTGGTGGCGCGCGCGGAAGATGCGGTCCAGCGCGGACACTCGTTCGCCATTGTGGATGAAGTGGACTCCATTTTAATAGACGAAGCGCGTACGCCACTCATCATCTCCATGCAGGGCGAGGATTCCACAAAGCTCTATGCCCAATTCGCCCAGATCATGCCGCACTTGGCGGAGAAGACGCATTACAACATTGACGAGAAAATGCGTGCGGTGGCGCTGAATGAGGATGGGATCGTGAAGGTTGAAAAGGTGCTCGGCGTTGATAATATTTACGACACGACGATCTTTGGCGGCTCGGGCATCCGCTATCTCCACCACCTGGAACAGGCGCTCAAAGCAAAGGCGCTGTACCAGCGCGACAAGGATTATATTGTTAAGGATGGCGAGGTGATCATCGTGGACGAGTTCACCGGCCGCTTGATGCCCGGGCGGCGGTATTCGGAAGGATTGCATCAGGCGATTGAGGCGAAAGAAGGTGTGGTGGTGCAAAAAGAATCGCGCACGCTCGCGTCCATCACGTTCCAGAATTATTTCCGTCTGTATAAAAAGTTGGCGGGTATGACGGGAACCGCCGCGACGTCCGCAGAGGAATTCTGGAAAGTGTACAAGCTGGAGGTTATTCAAATTCCTCCCAATAAACCGAACATGCGTCAGGATCTGCCTGATGCGATCTACCAATCGGAGCGGGGGAAATTCCAGGCGGTGGTGGCGGAGATCAAGGAGCGCAACGCAAAAGGGCAGCCGATCCTTGTCGGCACAGCATCTATTGCAAAAAACGAGCGGCTCGCCGCGTTGCTGTCGCGCGAGGGTATCAAGCATGAACTGCTCAATGCAAAAAACCACGAGCGTGAGGCGGAGATCATCGCGCAGGCGGGCAAAGTGGGTGCCGTGACGATAGCGACCAACATGGCAGGCCGCGGCGTGGATATTATTTTAGGCGGCAACCCGCAGGACCCGGACGAAACGCAGCGCGCACGCGAGCTCGGGGGGTTGTATGTGCTCGGCACGGAGCGGCATGAGGCGCGGCGCATCGACAACCAGTTGCGCGGCCGGGGAGGGCGACAGGGCGATCCGGGCACGGGAAAGTTCTTTGTGTCGTTTGAAGACGACCTGATGCGGATTTTCGGCTCCGACAAACTCAAGAAAATGATGGGTTCATTCGGCGTGCCGGAAGACCAGCCCATTGAAAACTCGTTTGTAAGCAGGGCGATAGAGTCGGCGCAGAAAAAAATAGAAGGGCACCACTTTGACTCCCGCAAGCATGTGCTTGAATACGACGAAGTGATGAACAAGCACCGCGAGGTGGTGTATAAGCTCCGGCGGGAAGCCGTGCATGCCGAAAGCGTGCGTGAGCAGGTGCTCGCCACGGTGCAAAAGCAGATCGAAGCGGTCGTTGCCGCACACACGGCGGATGAGTACTCCCAGAATTGGAACATCGCGGAAATTATAGAGGACGGAAAAACCATCGTGCCGTTCGCGCCGGATACGGAGAGCCGCATCCACGCCGTTTACGGAGAAGAACTTGCGCCGGAAGAAAAGCGCGAGAAACTTACCCAACATCTTATGGGTGTGGCAGAAGCCGCGTATGCGGCAAAAGAAAAAGAATTCTCTCCCGAGGAGTTCAATAATGCCGCAAAAATGGTTGTGCTCCGTACCATAGACACTTTATGGATGGACCATTTGGAAAACATGGAGTATATGCAGGACTCGGTGCGCTTGCGCGCGTACGGCCAGCAGGACCCGCTTATAGAGTACAAGAACGAAGGGCATAAAATGTTCAAAGAAATGATGCGCGCATTCGACGCCGATGTGGCGGCGACCATTTTCAAAATTGGCGTCCACCAATACACCCACGCCGCCCCCGCGCAACGCGCGGTGTTTGCCAATGCCTCGGGACAACCAGCGCCTGCCGCCGCCGCATCGGGGGGCGGCCTCGCCAAGGTCGGCCGCAACGACCCCTGCCCGTGCGGTTCCGGGAAGAAGTATAAGAGATGTCACGGGAAGTGACATCTCGCAATCCTGAGCTTGTCGAAGGGTAAACGCTGTGGGCTTTTGGAGACAGAAGGGCACAAAAATTAACTGCACAAAAGTGAAAATGAATTCTCAAAAGTTTATAAATTTATTTGCAATAATCATCGCGCTTGGTCTTATCGGATTTTCTTTTTACTTCTCTAAAGAGAAAAATTACTCCATTGCCCCTGAAAGTGCTTTGGCCTCCCGTTTTAATGAATTCAGCCAGAAAGGGAATTCAACTTGTTCAGGAGTTTTTAAAGACTCCATAATGGGAATGACCAATGGAGACCACATTAAGGGATCATGTTGCTCTCCGATGAGTATGCATAGATATGAGGAACAGGTGGAGGGTTTAAAAAAGTATGCGGATATACCCGAAATACCCCCCGATCCGTACGATGTCGATGCGGCTCTCGCAAAAGAATTGCTTGCGTATTATGATTTCCAGTTAGCTCCCGAGGAACAGGCGGCATATGACTATGCTATGAAGCATTCTCACGAAAATGGTCCGTGTTGTTGTAAGTGTTGGCGCTGGTATGTGTATGGCGGTTTGGCAAAGAAACTGATCAACGAACGGGGATTTGCTGGAGAACAAATTATAGATGTATGGAATCTTTCCGACGGCTGTGGTGGCGAAGGAGAACATGTGCAAGAGCACCACATGTAATTTTTTCAAAATGTTTAGACTTACTGATTTCCCATCCGCATCGCCTATCAAGAAGTGTCATGGTAAATAATATAACAGAGGAAGTGAAGAGAAAAGGATTGCAGATTATTTCTCTTGAGTAGAGTATATGGAAAATAAAATCAAACTCGGAAAATATCAACATTTCAAAGGTCACGACGTAAAAGTATTTGGCGTGGCAAAGCACAGCGAAGACCCGGAGCAGGAATTCGTCGTGTATGAGCATGACGGGCAACTATGGGTACGGCCGTTCGCGATGTTTTTAGAGGATGTGGAAGTAAACGGACAAAAGGTTCCGCGATTCAAATATGTCGGAGAGTAACAAAACAATCAAATTTTACGAAAAAGAGTATTACCTGCTGTCTAATTTTTCGGCGCATAAGGTGGTTTTCAAAGACAGAGAGTACATGACCGCGGAACACGCGTACCAGGCGGCGAAATTTGAGGACGAGCATCTCAAGGAAAAAATAAAGAATGCGCCCAGTGCCCGTCTCGCAAAGCATTACGGGCAGACAAAAACAGGAAGGAAAGGGCATCGCGACAAAGCAGCAACAATGAAAGAAATCTTGCGCGCAAAGCTTTTCCAACACGATGATGTGAAAGAAATGCTTGTAAAGTCAGGGAATGTTATTCTGGAAGAAAACAGCCCAACCGACTCCTTTTGGGGCACGGGCGAAGATGGTACCGGTGAAAATATGATGGGGAAGCTGTGGATGGAATTGCGGGAAGAAATGAGAAATAAATAATATGCCTGCGCAAAAGATCAGTTTAGAGAATGCAAAACAAAACAAGCTATTTTATTTCGTCGCCAATGTGGTGGTGTACCGCGAAAGTGACGGCAGATGTCTTATCCTCAAGCGCGACGAGCGGGAGAAAGTGCACCCGGGGCGGTATGGCGTGCCGGGCGGGAAACTGGAGTGGGAGCAGTTTGATATTGCGCATCCCACTCGCGTGAACGGCGATGTACTGGATTTTGAAGATGCGGTAGAGGATTTATTGGTGCGGGAAGCAAGGGAAGAAGCGGGAATTGAGATAGAGCGAGAGTTGAAATACATCAACAGCGTTGCGTTCGTACGGCCCGACGAAACTCCCGTGATACTGGTGAAATTCGCGGCGAAGTACAAAAACGGGGAAGTGGTTTTGGAAAAAGGAGCGTTCACCAACCATGTGTGGGTGAATGCGGAAGAAGTAAAGAAGTATTCCTGCATTGACGGTATTCCTGAAGAAGTTGCCGCAACGATACAATTGTTTAAAGAATAAAAGATTATGAACGAACAATTTCCATCTGAAAAAGAACCGGTGAGTGAGGAACGTGTCATTGAAGCGCTCAAAGAGCAAGGGCTTGAAAGTACGGAAGCGCTGGCGCTTTTGAACGAGTGGATACAACAGAACGAGCGCGTTGCGGACCAGGAAAACACGCCTCGCGCCAATGTTGAATGCACCGTGAAAACGGCGAAGCTGTACTACAATGCAGGATACAAAGAGGGGGCTCTTGGGGAACTTGAAACATGTCTTATGGCGGCACAGAATATTAATGACGAGGAACTAGAGGAGCAGATACTTGCCCTGATGGATGATATTGAAAGCGGGTTGTAGTATGGCTATTAAACCAAAATGCGACCGGTGCGGAAAGGAGCTTACAAAGCCGGGTGGGCTGGTTTTTAGTCCGCCGAAAGAGGACAGAACGGTACATAAGTTCCATTTGTGCGTTTCCTGCTACCAGGCTTGTAAACGAGTGTTTTTCCGTGGTATAGTAAAACCATGAATTCTCACCACGAACATCATCACGCGCACGTATGCGCATGCCATAGCGAGGAGAAAAAAGCGGCGGGTGAATGCTGCCAGGACCGCACAGCGGCCGTCCGACAGGTTTTGGCAATGGCGGCAGCTGTGCAGCAACGGCAAGGTTGCGGATGCGGAGGGAACTGCCGGCACGGCAGCACACAGGGTGAGTGCGCCT
>ERZ1292623.208-Hain-H51-01um-R1-208-length-66046-cov-15_pt1 | contig 66046 bp, 82 predicted proteins | sample MGYA00564398_ERZ1292623 | MGnify/ENA primary metagenome ERZ1292623 (study PRJEB36523, sample SAMEA6512633) | groundwater metagenome | collected 2019-01-07 | study: AquaDiva: Metagenomics assemblies of 32 groundwater samples
GACGCAATCGGGATCGGCCGCCACCGCAGGGATCACGCGTTGGTGTCGTTGATGAAGTAGCCGAGGACGGCCGCGGTCTTCTTGAAGTCGACCGCGATCTCGCCCTCGATGCGGTCGCTCGCCGTCGGCTCGTGGCGGAACCGCTTGATGCGGATGCCGTTGGCCGTCGAACCGAAGAGACCGCGCCACGAGAACTGGGCGCCGGCACTCGGGACGTCGAGCCCGAGCGCGTTGGGGGCGTTGTACAGGAGGCAGCTGTCGCCGCCGATGAAGGCCGTCGACTCGGCGGCACCCTTCGGGGCCGAGTTGACCACGGAGTCGAAGACCTCGATCTTCTCCAGCTCGAAGAGCGCAGCGATCAGCTCACGCATGACGACCGCGGGGATCTCCTTGGTCGAGCCGCCGGTGATCCGCGACAGCACGTCGTCGTTGTCGAGCAGCGCGTCCCACGAGGGGCGGCCGATCAGCATGCGGTTGGGGCGCATGCCAGTCGCGTTGTGCACCGTGCGGATGCCCGTACGGATCTCGGAGATCGGCGTCGAGCTCGCCGCGTTCCATTTCGTGACCGGCGTGAAGTCCGTGCCCCAGATGCCCGTCCCGAAGAACGACGTGCGGAAGAGGATCTCCTTGCGGAGCATCATCTTCAGCGTGACGAACTGCGTCGCGGCCTCGTCGAGCCGGACCGGATCGTCGGCGTTCGCCCGCTGCCGGTCGGTCACGTCCTTGTGGAACGCGTAGACCCGGCAGAAGTAGGGGTTGGTCGACAGGTCGAAGCCCCCGCCCGCCGACTCCGTTCCGTCGGAGCGCTCTTGAGCCTCGTCACGGAAGAAGTCCTCACGCGAGAACTCGTAGTAGAGATCGGACTGCTTCTCGACCGGGTGATTCGGCATCGCCCGCGAAGCGACGAACGCGTCCTGACTCTGCAGCCACTTCTGCGCGAAGTTGGTGAGCGGAGCGTTGACGTGAACGTCGCCCGCGGTGGGGTTGGTGACTTGCGGCATGGAAGGTTCTCCGTGATCGGTTGGTGGTGGTGTTGGGGGTTCGCCTTGGCGATCACGTCACCCGCGCGCCCTTGTCGAAGATGATCACGACGAGTTCCTGGTCCGCGTCGCTGCCCGCGACCTCGACCGCCACGCCGAGACGCGCGCGCGCGGCCGCCGTCGGAGCGGCTTCGCCGGCCGCAGCCGAAGAGATGATGTCCCCGACCGCGACCGCGGTCGAAGCCACGACCCGCACCGGGCACTTGCCGCCGGCCTGGATCATCGCCACCGGCACGGCGCGCTTGCCGGCGGTGAACTCGGCCGCCGTGACCGCTTCGAGCGTCACGCCAACCGCGTCCGCGCCGGCGGCCGCCGCGACGATCTGGCCCGACGAGTTGAACGTCACGAAGACGTACTGAGCGATCGCAGCCCCCACCTGGAACGTGAGGGACTTGACGTTTTCGATGAACATGGGTTCGGTCCTTGGTGGGGAGTGGGTGTGCGTGTGTGCTTGGTCAGATCAGGCGCAGGCGATCAGGCCGCGCCGGCGACGGCAACTCGGTAGAGATCCGGGTTCTCGCCCTTCACGACGTCGTAGTTGTCGAAGTAGTCGCCGCCCTTCTCGCGCTGGCGCGTCTTCGCGAGCTCGTCGAGCTTCGCGACAGCCGACGCCTTGTCGGCGACCGGCGCGCCGCCGAGCATGCCGCGCTTCTCGAACGTGCCGCCGAGCGCCGTGTTGCCGGCGACCATCGCCTCGAAGGCGGCCTTGCGTACGGCCTCGTCGGGGATCGTCTCCAGCGCCTTCACGATCGCGGCGCGCACCTTCAGGTCGCCCGGGTACTTGGGCAGCTCGGCCTGCGCGCGCTTCTCGCAGCGCTCGTTGCTCGCGGTCTCGGCGTTGGCCTTGGCCAGCGCGTCGGAAGCGTCGGCCCGCTTCGCGAGCTCGACGAGCTCTTCGCCGGCGCTGCGCCGGTACTCGCGCTTCGTCACCGTCGAGACGTAGACCACCGGGTCGGCCTCGCCGGCCTTGCGGGTCTCGGCGTCGACCTCGGCCTGGCGCTCGGTTGCGCTCTTGGCGAGGAACGCGGAGCGAGCGCCGTCGGCGAGCTTCGCCAGGTGCGCACGCTGCGAGTCGTTGAGCTCCAGGAGCTTCTTGGTCTGGTCGAGCTCGGCGCGCAGCTTCTCGACCTCGGTGAGTTCGGTGGTCTTGGTCGTCATGGAAGGATCCTCGGGGTCGTTGGTGCCGGCCTTCACCAGGCCGATCAGGTCGGGGTCGAGTTGAGGAAGAGGTTCGCCGCTCACGGCGGCACGCTTCATGAGCGACAGGATCGACTGCACGAGCGCGCGCTGATTTACGGAATGCGTGTGTCCGTCGTTCGCGCCGATCGTGATCTCGCCGTCGGCGTCCATCGACCACGGGTGCGCGTGGTCGGTCTCCTCGACGGTGTTGGGCGCGCGCGCGAAGCTCGTCTCTCCGCCGCGTTCCGCGCCCCAGATTCGAACCAGGTGCGTGTGTCCGTCTTCTTGCGACGTGACGACCGTGATCGGCGCGCGATCGTCGCCGCACTTCGACGCGTCCAGGTCGCCTTCTAGCGGCACGCCCTCCCGACGCTTCACGAGCACGGCGCGCGCGCCGTCCATGGCGGGGAAGTCGACGGCGCTGATCTCGTCGATCCGCGTCTTCGTCATGACTCGCTTCACGCCCTGGCGCATCTTCTTGTTCACCACTGGACCACCTCTTCTTCTAGGCGTTGGCCGCCGATGCTGAAGCCCGTGTACTCGCCGCTCTCGAACTTGGCGAGCACCGCCGGCGACGGCTTGATCCCGACCATGATGCCCGTGCGCTCGGTCTTGATCTCGAACGCCTTGGCGAGCTCGCTGGTCAGGGGGAATAGGAACACCACGTCGCCGTCCACGGCCTCGTGCATTTCACCGCTCGTGCGGCTCTTCAGCATGAAGTCGGCGAAGTCCGCAACCATCGCCTCTTCGGCGTAGTGGTCACCCTGCGTGTCGAAGTAGCGCTCGCCCTTGCGCAAGCTCTCGGCCGCCCATCCGAACACGATCCCGAGCCGCTTGTCGATCGTCGAAACCTTCGCGACACGCTCGAAGCGCTGCGGCTGATCTGCACTCGTGCGGTTCGGGCGCGCCATGGTGAACGCCCGAAACTAGATCAGAGCTCTACCCGTGTTGCAACAACGCACCTGCACTGGATCGACTCCTCGGGTGGCGCCGCGGCATCGCCTGGATAGCGCAGCGCCGCGCCTGCGCCTGAAATAAACGGAACTCCTACCGGCTGTTCCTGTCGGTGCATCGTCGCGTGCGTGCTACGAACTCGCTCGTCCCTGGCCGTGTTCCAAAGCCGCCGAACCTCCTCGGGCGTGAAGTGCCCCTCGGCCATCGCTTGCCGGAAGGATTCCTCAGCGCCCTCGTGAACCGAGCGCAGGGCTTCGGTCCGGGCGATCACCTCGGAGCGGTGCTTCAGGTAGCGGTCGCGATAGCGCTCGACCATCCGGTCGATCTGCCCACGAGAGAGCGGCTGCTCGTTCGCGATCGCCGCCCGAAGCGAGCGGTCGAAGCGCGCGTCGCGCAGCCGACGCGTTAGAGCTTCGGCGCTGTTCTGCTCCAGCAGCCGGCGGTAGTTGTTCACGGCCCGCTGCTGGCGAGCCGTCAGCCCGATCGAGTCGCGAAAGGCGCGCGCTTGCTCGCGCGGGTTGAGCCCCCGCGAGATCCCATCCAGAAGAGCCTCCCGAGTCGCCGCCCGCTGCTGCGACGTGAACTCGCGCACCAGCGCGAGCTTGTTGTTCTGCATCGCGTTGACGGCCCCGAAGTTCGTCACGTCGAACGAGACGGTGATCCCGAGCGCGCTCGACATCGCGCGCGCGACCTCGGATCCTGCGCCGATCCAGACCGCCTGCACCGTGGTCGCGAGCTGGTTCGCGACGGAACCGAGCAGCGTGAGCGCTTCGTCGATCCGTCCGGTCTCGATCAGGCGCGCGAGATCGACCAGATTGTTCTCCCGCTTCAGCCGAAGGATGATCTCGCCGAAGCGCCTGCGAATCCGCGGCTCAGCTCGCGCGATCAGGTTCTCCAGGAGCCGGCGACTGTCGAAGGTCGGCATTTCACCCGCGCACCTGGCAGGCGTAGGTCGCAACGGCCGGGTCGCGTCCCACGTTCACGATGAAGTAGCTCGCGCCCTCGACGGTCACGCGATCGCCGGCCTCGGGCACGAGTGCCGGCGACAAGCTCTCGGCGATGAACAGCACCTTGCGGTCGCCCTGCTTGATGAGCGTCCCGTCGATCTGTCCAGCGCGGTAGTCGCTCACCACCACCTTGCCAGTCGCGACCTGCGCGGTCGGCTGCGTGCCGTCGGTCAGCTGACCAGGCGTGCGCGTGCCGACGATCCGCTTCGTGAGCGTGCCGACCGTCGGAAGTCCGGGGGACACGTTCTCGTTGATCGCGCCCGCGATGTCGACGCCGAAGAAGAGCTCGCCCATGGGGTCAGGGAATGGTCAGGCCGAACTCGCTCGGATCGGCGACGGTGGACGTTGCGCCCAAGCCGGACGCGCAACCGTAGAAGCTCGGCGCGAGCGCGCCACCGCCGGCGAGCATGCACCCGATCAGCTCCATGATGTAGACCGGGAAGCGCGCCGAGCCGTCGCCGTTGGCGCCGCCGGTCGGGCGGAAGAACTCGACCTCCACCGTGTCAGCCTTCGTCTTCTTCAGGTTCGAGCCCACGCCGCCCGACGTCTCCGCGGCAGTGTTCACGGCGATGTCGAACGCGAGCTCAATCTGCGCGCGCTCGAACTCTTCCGGGAAGCCAGTCGCCGTGAGCGCGGTGCCTTCGCAGTCGACGAGCCCTTCGCGCGGGAAGGACGCCGGGTTGTCGATCACGCTGAGCGTGAGCGTGGCGCCTGTGCCCACCGATGGCGCGACGGCCGTGATCGCGCCGGCGGGGGCGACGGTGTAGAGCCCAGCGTCGGTCAGCTGCGCCGTCGCGATCGCGCCGACGAGCACCGTCAGGATCGAGAGCCGTCCAAGACGATGCGCCGTGCCGTTGATCGTGGCCACGTCGTTCGCCACCCAGCCGCTGCCAGCGGCATTGACCGCAAAGGACTCGACCACGAACAGGCCGGCCACCTTGGTGCCGCTCCACGCCTGACGGTCCAGGATGCGGAAGGCCGAGATCAGCGCGCGCTTCTTCTGGTCGGCCGTGAAGGTCGGCCAACGCGCGCCGGCGCGCGCTGAGCCGTCCAGGTACGCGTCCGCTTCGGCGACCGTGACGGACGTGTTGATCCCAACGATGAGCTCGGGCATGGGGCTACTCCTGCGGGGGCGGCGGAGCGCCCTTCTTCTTGGGCTTGGGCTTCTTCGAGCCCTGCTGGTCCTGCGGCTTGTTCGCGGGCGCGGTATCGTCGGCGTCGGCCGGCGCGGCCTCTTCGCCATCTCCCTCGCCCTCGGGGGCGCCAGGAGCCCCCGGCACGCCCGGTGCGCCCGGCGGCACACCGGGAGGGAGCACTCCAGGCGGCGGGTTCTCGGGATCCACGGGCGCCCCAGGCGCGCGAGGATCCTCCATCATCTCGTTGCCGTCCTCGTCGAGCATCGGCTGCCCGTCCGGGCCGAGCATCGGACGCAAGCTCACGTCGATCACGGGCTGATCGGGCAAGCCGAGCAACTCGCGAAGCGCATTGGTCGCCGGGTCCTCCGGCGAGAGCGCGGCGAGCGCCAGGTCGCGCAGCGCCTGCGTGACCTCGGTCACGTCGCGGTGCTGGAGCTTCTCCGGGCGCAGGTCAGGCTTCAGCTCAGGGTCCCACCCGTTGAGCAGCCAGAGCGCGTTGAGCACGTCCTTGTTCGCCGCGGCCGCGACATCGGTCAACGCGCTGTCCGCGTGGATCCCGACGGTCACGCTCTTGTCCTTCGACATCGCGAGCGAGCCGGCGCCGCTCTCACCCAGCAGAAGCCCCTCGGTCCCGACCACGCGCGCGATCTCGCGCGTGAGCCGCTGGATCGCGGCCGAGACCGCGGTGAATCGCTCGCTCGCGCCCTCTCCCTTCAGGAGCTCCAGGCTGTACTGGTACACGCTGCTCGGCGTGCCGGCATCGTCGAGCGACGAGTACGGGAGCGAGTCGAGTAGCAGGCCCATGGGGCCGCTCTCGGGCGCGCGCACGTGATTCGTGACCGTCTGCTCGATCGAGTCAACGGCGAGACGGAACTCCGTCTCGCTCATCTTCTTGTCCTTCACGGCCTTGCGCAGCGCAGCGTATGGCGCGCGACCGATCGGGATCCCCTTCAGGTCCGTTTCGAATCCGAAGACCTCCAGGCGTTCGAGCGTCTGCAGGCGCTTCGCCGTGGGCGCGATGTGACGCAGGAGCCCCTGGCCTTCGGGCGAATCGGTGAAGGTGTCATCTGCGATGTAGAACAAGCGCGAGCGCGGGATGTAGTACTCGCGTGACGTCTGCGGGCTTCGCTGAATCACGCCGTGCACGGTGCCCGTCTCGTCGAGATCCCACTGCTGAATCGTCCACTGCGGGCGGTGCTCGATGTCCTTGAAACCGATCGCGCCGTCCTCTCGCTTCACCGCCGTCCACTCCTGCGTGCTGAAGCCGTAGGGCTTGAACAGCGACGCACGGCGCACAACGCGATGCCACGGACTTACCATGTCCTTGAACAGGATCTTCTCGACGAGTTCGGCGAGCTCCTCACCCTCTTCGCCGCTGTCCTTTGGCGGGATCACCGTCCAGCTGGCCTTGCTCACCAGGTTGACCAGGTAGCGCAGCGACGCTGCGACGATCGACACGTTCGCGATGAGCTCGCTGAAGGTGCGCCAGCGGCGATCGCCGACGAGCTCCGGGTTGCGCTCGCGGTTGTCGACGTAGCCGGAGTACACGGCCGTGCCGCCCGCCCCAACCGTCCGCGTCACAGAAGTGCGCGCAGACCTCAGCGCTTGAAAGAAGGGATCGAGGAAGGTTGCCATCGTTGGGCGCCGCCTGGTCGTGAGGGGAGACGACGGGAAAGGGTATCAGCGGACCGCGCGGGGTGCAGCTGCCAGTAACTGCTCGCGCGCACCAATCACCAGAGCGTAGGCGCGGCTCAAGGCGTCGATCTGGTCCAGGAACTCCCCACGCGGGAAGACTTTGGCCTCGGCCACGAACTCGTCGAGCCACGGCGCGCCGCGCAGAAGGTAGAAGTTCCCACCTGAGCACTGGCCGGCCGGTCCCTGCGCGCGCAGCTCCTTGTCGCCGCTCTCCGGCGAGAAGTGCAGGTTGTGCCCGGCGAGGTACGCGGCCAAGTGTCGCTTCTGGTCCTTGCCCGCCTGCGCCGGGTCCTGCGGAAGCGACTGCCGAACGTTCGGTCCATCTCGCTCCGCGGTCGCGCGGATCGTGGCGTAGCACTCGCCGGCTTCCCACTGCCCGCGCGTCACGTCGAGCACCATGACCGACTCGTCGACCAGCAGCGCAAGCTTCAGGCCGACGGTGAAAGGCGAGCGATTCTCATCGGTCATCGCCAGGTCCCACCCGCGCACCACGCGCACGACCTCTTCCTCCCGCGGCATGTCGCGGTATTTGAAGTCCTTCTCCCTGAAGAGCCCGCCACCACGGGGAGCGGGACGCTGTTGGAGCTGCCCGGCTTCGGCGTACGGACCGCCGAAAGAGCGGAACGTCTTCTTGAGCTCCTCGATCGCCTTCGGCGTGAAGCGCTCAGGCCAGAGCCATTCGCCGAGCTCGTGCCGCGGATCCGTGAAGCGCGTCGACGGATGCGGGTGGTCTGGCTCGAAGTTCATCGGCAGGCACAGGTGCGTGTACCCGAGCTCCTTCGCCAGGATGTGCCCGCTGATGTCGCGCTCGTGGATCCGCTGCATGATGATCACGATCGCCGAACGCTCCTGGTCGTTCACGCGCGTCGGCAGCGTCTCGGCGAACCAGCGAATCGCGGAGCTGCGCACCTTGTCCGACTCGACCGTCTGCGTGTTGTGCGGATCGTCGATGATGATTCGGTCGGCACGCCGACCGATCAGCGAGCCGCCGACCGAGCCCGCGTAACGCCAGCCTGCGTAGTTGTTCTCGTAGAGCGTCTTCGCGTTCTGGTCTCCCTTCCACGTGAAGCGATCGCCCCACAGGAGCTGGTACCACTCGCTGTTCGCCAGGTCGCGACACCGCACCATGTCGCGCACCGCGAGACCTTGCTCGTAGCTCGCGCTGATGTAGCGCAGGTGCGGGAACGCTTGCGGCCCCCACTCCCACGCGGGCCAGAACACGTTGACCGCCATGCTTTTTGTGCACCCTGGTGGGATGTTGATCAGCAGCTTCGTGATCTCCCCGCGCGTCACGCCCTCCAGGTGCTCGCACACAGCTTCAAGTGCCCACCCCGGCTGGAACTTGGTGCCGGGTTCGAGCGAGTGCCACCCGAACCGCATGAAGTCCGCGAGCGAGCGCTCGCAGAGCTCGCGTTCAATTCGGAGACGGAACGCCGTTGGATCCGACTTCAGAGCGATTCGGAGCTCCGCCGTCGGGTCCTGATTGCGCCTCAAGCCTTCGTGCAATGGATTCAAGTGCATGGAGCTCCTCGCGCGAAAGTCCGCGCAGGTCCGCGAGCTTGTCAGGCGGCGGCGGTAGACCGGACACGTGCACGCGTTCGAGACTCGACCAACGCGCCTGCGTCTTCAGCCAGAAGATCGCGGCCGATACCTGCGGTGACCCCTTGCCCTCTGTCGCGGTCTTGAAGAGCGACTGCGCGACCATCGACGTGGCGACGAGCTTCCCGCTCCGGATCTCGGTCTTGAAGTGCCGCTTGATCGTGGCCTCTCCCTTGCTCATCACCACCGCGATCTGCGGAATCGTGAGCCCGAAGCCGACGAGCGCCTTCACCTGTCGACGGTCATCGTCGTTCGGCTTGTAGCGATGCTTCGCGCGGGGCGGCATGGTCAGCCTGCAACGGCCTCGGCCGGCTCGGTCGGATCAGCCTCGCGACGCGCGAGCGAGATCTCGTGGAAGGTTCGACCGTCTCCATCGAGCGTAGATGACTCCGGCGAGCGCGCCTCCCAGCGGCGGATCACGATGTCGACGTAGGCCGGCTCCAGCTCGACGGCGTAGCAACGCCGCTTGAGCAAGTCGGCCGCGATCAGGCACGGCCCGGTGCCGAGGAACGGGTCGACGAAGAGCCCGCCCTCCGGGACGCTGGTGCGCACCGCGCGCCCCATCATCGCGACCGGCTTCGGTGTCGCGTGCCCGTAGCGCTCCTCGCCGACCACGCGGTTGAAGCGCCACACGTCGGTCATGGCGTCGTGCGCTCCGTCGAAGTAGGAGCGCGAATCGCGCACACGTTCCGAGAGCTCACGCCTGTACGCGTTGCCACCCGCGCGAGCGTCGGGGAAGAGCCGCAGGAAGAGATCGTCGTAGCTCTCGATGAAGGCGCGCCCCTCGGCCGCCTTCTGCAGCACTTCGTAGGCTTCGCGGCTGATCGGCTGGAACTGGCTCTTGCCGAACCAGTGCCCCGCCATCTTGCTCTCCGTGACTCGGTTGACGTCCGACGGCTTCCACGTGAGCACGTCGCGCTGCGAGCAGAGCCACGCGCGCAGCGGCTCCCACCCGTCCCAGTACTCGTCGAGGTTCTGGTTCCCAAGGAACTGCTGGCCGCGCATGAGGAAGAGGCACCGCTCGGTCTCAGGCGCGTAGCAGTGCGCGTCCTCGGACGCCATGCCAGGCGCGCTCGACTTCGCCCACACGATCTCGTTGCGCACCGTGAGCCGCTCCTCGGCGTTGAGCCCGCCGAGGTACCAGAGCCGCCACAGGTCAGGCGCGTTGCCCCACACGTAGGCTGAGCCGTTCTCGGCCACGTGCGCGCGCACGGCGCGCCACCACTTCATCTGGAACGCGTCGAGCTCTTCGCGGTAGAGGTTGTCGTTCGCCACACCGGCGCTCTCCTTGCCCATCCCATAGGGCGGGTCGGCGATCACGCAAGCCGCGACCTCGCCGCTCATGAGCCTCGCCCACGTCGCCGGATCCGTCGAGTCGCCCACCAGGATCCGGTGCGGGCCAAGGATCCAAAGGTCGCCCGTGCGGGCGACCACGCGCTTCTGAAGCGGCGGCAGCGCCACCTCGTCGGCGCTCTCAAGGTCGTCATCGTCCGGGTCGATGAGCATCCCGAGCTCCTTCTCGCCGAAGCCCGTCAGCCCCAGGTCGAACTTGAGCTCGGCCAGCTGGCCGAGCTCGGCCGACAGGATCCCGATGTCCCAGCCCGCTTCGAGCGCGAGCTTGTTGTCGGCGATGACGTAGGCGCGCTTCTGCGCCTCCGTCCAGCCGCGCGCGACGAGCACGGGGATCTCTTCGAGGCCGATCAGCTTCGCCGCCATCACGCGGCCGTGCCCGGCGATGATCACGTTTCGCTCGTCGATCAGGACCGGGTTGGTCCAGCCCCACTCGCGGATCGACGCCGCGATCTTATGGACCTGCTCCGGTGCGTGCGTGCGCGCGTTGTGCGCGTAGGGGAGCAGCTGCGCGACCTTCCTGGTCTCCTGGTTCGACGTCGGCCAGCGCTCGACGCCAGGCGGCGGTGCCGGCGGGCCAGTCGGCTCGGTTGGCTTCTTGTCGATCGACTTCCTGCCCATGGGGGCAGGATCCTAGCCCGAGCTACGCTGGTTGCGCCAGCTCCACCCGCATGCCGAGCTCGCGCGAGAGCTCCGCGCGAGTCTCCGCTCGCGCGACGTCCAGCCCGAAGTGCGCCAGGATGTAGGCGCGGTGGCCGGCGCCGAGACGTACCGCGGCCAGGACAGCATTCGACTCAACTCCGGTGAAAGCCTCGATCCGTTTCTTCGCCGCCAGAATGTCAGCAAGAGGATCGGCGTTCGCAGAGTTCCACATGAACCCACCGCCACGAAGATCAACATCCGGCAGACCTTCGATCTGAACCAGCCCAACCGTCGCAATCATCGCCGCGGCTCGCCGCAGGAGCGCGCGCCGGTTGATCTCACCCTTCGTGCGCTCGAAGAGCTCGTCGAACTCCTCGCTCTCCTCGTCGGCGACCTTGCGCAGCGCCGAGAACACCGCATCCGGGTGCTCGCTCACGTTCACGCGCCGCGGCGTTTCTGGCCCACTCACGCGCATGAACGCGCGCCACGCCTTCTGGATCCAGTTCATCGTCCGAGCCCTCGCTTCCTTCGTTGTCGATGCCGCCCCGCGGCATGCGCCCACCAGTGTGCTCGCTGGTCGCCAGATATCCAAGCCTCGGCAGGCCAGCACGTCGTGACCTCTTGCCATCTGAAGCGGTCCTCGTCGCTCTTGATCGAGTACGTGCGCCGGCAGCTCATGCACAGGATGCCCGAGAAGACGAGCTCGCCGGTGTCGAGCCCGCGCTCGATCAGGAAGACGCGCTGGTTCGAGCAGCACGGGAGCTCGATCGCCTTCGCGCGCGCAATCACGCCAGCCGCACCGACAGCGCCACGTAGTCGAGATCGAGGCCGAACAAGCCACCAACGAGCACGTGCGTGACGTCGACCGCGCACACACGGCCGGTGTACTGACAGCCGATCGGCATGAACTCCCGCAGGAACAGCCGGTCGCCGACCATGTAGTCGCGGTCATTGAGCCGAAGCTCGACGGTCTTGCGCCCGTCGAGCACAGCCGCGAAAGAATCGGGCCAGCACTTCAGGTCGTGCACCTTCCGAGGGATCATGCTCATGCGTCTCCACCGCCCTTCGTCCCAGGCAGCTGCACCTTCGCGAAGTGCGCGACGAGCTCGCGCATGTCCGACAAGTGACCCTCGATCGCGGTCCGATGCGCGCCGCTCTCCAGGCTTTCCTTCGTGCGCAGGCCAGCGCTCCAGAGAGCATCGAAAAGGGCTCGCGCCGTTCCGTCTTCGAGCAGCATGAACGGCTGTCGGTACTCGCCGTCCTGGCGCCGCACCCATGCCGCCGTGCTCCCAGAATCCCATTCCAGGTTGAACGATCCGCCGCGATCTGCCTGGTAGGACTTCACGATCCACACCGCGATTTCGCCGTGATGCTCCGGCATCCGGCTGGCGTGCACTCGCACGGTCTCGCGATCGCCGTCTCGCGTAACGTCCTCCCCGGTATGCAGCACGCTCACGCGTCGCCCTCGCGATCAGCAAGGCCGGCCGCGTCGCTGGACTCCGGCGCAGAAGCCGGATCTACGCCAGCGGGCAGCCGGCCTTGTTCCTTCTGCTCACGCTCCTCACGGATCGCGTCGCGCACGAGCGCGCCGAAGCTCTCGTGCTTCGAGCCGCGCGCCGGGAGCTCCTTGCCCTGCTCGCGCAGGCGCGCGATCTTGCGCGCCATCTTCCGCTCCTCGCGCCTGATCCGTTCCACCAGATCGGAATCGATCGGGTTCGCGCGAAGCCAGGCGCCGCGCTGCTCCGGCGTCATCGCCACAAGCATGCGCGCCTTGGCCGCCGTGAGGGGCCGGAAGTGCCTCCGCACTTCTTCGGGCATCGCGGCGACCTCTTCGTCGGTGACGATCGCATGGGGGTATCGGGTGTCCATCTTGGCCAGGACTTCCTTGCTCGCCCCACCACGGAGCGGCCAGCAATGCTAGCGTGAGGCTCCCGAGCCGTGTTGGCTTTTTTGCGGGTAGGCTTGGGTCGGCCGGCCCGGCCGGTCGATAGAGACACCATGACGCAAGCGCACAAGCCCAAGAGCCTCTGGGGGAACAACACCAACCTCGATCTCCGCATGTTCTACGCGGTGATCGCCGAAGCCTGCCGCAACGGCGGCACGCTCCCGGAAGAGCTCGCCGACACCTTCGAGCTCGTGAAGACGCCGGCGGGCTCCGCCTGCGAGTACATGCTGAATCTCCTCAAGGGCGACGCGCCGGCCGGCCGATAGGCCACACCATGAAGCACTCCACCAAGCTCCGCAAGTCCGACATCCCGGCCGCTCTCCTCGCCGCGTTCCCGAACTACTCGGGCCGGAAGTTCCAGATCGAAGTCACCGAGAAGGTGTCCTTCTACGACCTGAACTGGGACGGCGGCACGCACAACGCCTACGCGCTGGTCTCGCTCGACGGACAGGGCGCGGCCGCGCTCCCTCGCGAGTCGCCCTTCAACCCCCGCGCCGAAGGCGCGACCTTCGCGCTCCCGCCCCGCTTCGTGGTGGTCGAGCACTCGCACTTCTGCGGGCGCGACGTCGGCCTTCGCTTCCACGTGCACCCGAGCGACGTCGCGAAGCTTCTTCCGTCCGCCGGCGAAGCCGCACAGGGCTGATCGCCACGGGCCGCGCGCCAGGAATCCGACGGGGCTCCTCAAGCGCGCGGCCCTGGCCAGTCGATAGGGACACCATGAAGCAAGCGCTCGCCATCCTCGCCGCCCTCTTCGCCACCCCGCAACCGAAGGCGCCCACACCCGCGCCGACCACGCGTCGCCAGCGTCCCTTCGTCCCGCCCATCCCCTTCGCCCCCGCCGGCGATGACATCGCGCTCGGCGCGATCGTGCAGCGCCGCACGAACCTTCGCTGGAGCGTTGGAGCGTGAGCGTCTTCCCGCAGGCCCCGCACTTCCTGATCTTCGCGCGGCCGCGATCGCGCACGGCCTGGCTCGCGAACTTCCTCACCTACGGCGACACGTTCTGCCTGCACGAGCCGATGGCGGACCACCAGACCTTCGACGAGCTCGGCCGCCGACTGCAGCTGAGCTTCGGCGCCGACGTCGAGCGCGTCGGCTTCGTCGACACCAGCCTGATCCATCGACCGCAGGACGCGCTCGACGCCTTCCCGCGCGCACACGTGCTCTTCCTGGCGAGCTCGCCGGCGGGCTTCAGGCGCTTCGCGATCAAGCACAAGCTCGCGCCCGAGCTCGTCGAGCTCGTGAACCGCGACTACGATCGCGCGTGGGCGCACCTGGTCGGACGCGCGACCTTCCTCGACGCCGAGGGGATCACGCTTCACGCTGCCACCGCCAGGCAAGCCTGGAACCTGACCACAGGAACAGGGAAACCTTTTCCGATGGAACGCTGGCGCGCGCTGCGCGGCCTGAACGTCCAGGTCGAGCATGGCGACCTGGCGGCAAGAATCCGAAGGATGGCCTCCCGCTGAGCTGAAGCGGGTGACGATAGGGGTGGGCATGAAGAAGCAACCGCAACAAGATCTCTCGGCTCGGCTTCGCTGTCGGCACGCTCACAGTGTTCGCCGTCGCCGGCTGGCTCGTGACCCGCACACCGAAGTCTCGCGCACGCGCGAGACGGCTGCGCACGTGGCGCCGCCTGAACGTTCCCGACCAGCTGCCCGAGGAGCTCTAGCGCCCATGGTGAGCCTGCCCGCTGCCTTCCACGTGATCCGGAAGAGATCGAGAGTCGCGCGAACGCGGAGCACCCGACCGGAATCACGAGCTCGTGGAAGATCCACTCCGGAACGTTCCGGTGTGGAGCATCGAACCCCTGCCCCTGCGAAGGCAACCCGAGCTGGAAGCACTGGCTCCTCTCCTGCTGAAACCCATGGCCGCCATCCGCATCCGGATCTCCCGCCTTCTATCCGCCGACGAGCGCGCCACGCTCACGGAGTTCTTCGGCACGCCGCAGATCGGCTCGACCGAAGCCCACGAGTGGGCTTGGGATCTGATCGACCGCGAGCTCGCGCGCCTTGTCGACGCGCGCGAGCATCGACGGAGAACGGACGACACGCGCTACTGCGACACGCCAGCATGCGTGCTCACGCCTGGCCACTCAGGCGACCACCTGGTGCGCGGCGTCTCGCCGTGCCCTCACGTTCTGAAGTCGAAGAACGGCAAGCGCCAATGGCACTGCAAGCTCACGCTCGGACACGGCATGCCGCACGTCGGCATCGAAGACAAGGAGCCAACACCATGAAGCACGATCCCAAAGACACCTACGCAAGAGCCGCCGTCCATGCGTTCATCCTCATCGTGATCGTTCTCGCTTTCGTCTGGCTCGCCGGCTGCGTCGCGCTCCCGCGAGCGCCACACCCTGAGCTCAACGCTCCGCCGAAAGAGGAGGTTCTCGAAACCGCCGACTACGGCGTGCCGCCGGAGGCCGACCACCAGGACGAGATCCGAGACGCGTTCGCGCGTCTGCTGCTTGACCCCTACTCCGCACGCTTCACCTTCGCCGCGCCCGAGCGCGGCTGGGCACACCAGTACGTGCTCGGCGGAACGACCGGCGGCCCATACAGCCCCGGCCACGACTTCGGCTGGGTGGTCGCCTTCGACGTGAACGCGCGCAACGCGTTCGGCGGGTACACCGGCACGCAGCGCACCTACGCCTTCTTCCGAGACGGCAAGCTCCGCGCGATCCTCCGCAACGAAGGGCTCGACATCTTCGGCTACGTGTGGTGGTACGCCGTGGCGCTCATGTGATCGGGTGGTGAAGCGCGCGCGCCGGCGGTAGCCTCGCGCGCATGAACGCCTCCACCTTCGACCGCGTCTTCCCCGTCCTCGCCCTGCTTGCCCTGGCCGCCGGCGCGCTCGCGCAGGACCGGCTCGCCTTCGGCCTCAACCCGAGCTTCGACGCGCCTGGCTCGCGCGCGATCGTCTTCGCCGACGCGATGGAACGCGCCCGCACTCTCGACGCCGCGGGCACGCGGCTCTTCTCCGACTGCGAGCTCCCCGCCGGCACGTGGACCGTGGAATGGTCCGGCGCAGGGGCGCCGGAACTGGTCGGGCAGGTCGCCGAGATCTCGCGCGCGCCCGGGCGCGTCGAGTACGCGATCCAGGCGAACGCGCGGCCGCTCTCCGTGCGCTGGTCCGGCCAGGTCGAGAACCTGCGCGTGTGGCTCCCGGGCGCACGCGGCCGCGCCTTCTGGCCGCCCTTCGTTGCGATCATGCGAAGCCTGAAGCCGGCGACGCTGCGCACGCTCGACTGGTCCCTGCCCAACCTGCCTCCGGCAGAACGAGACGGGCGCCTGGTTGCCCCGAAGCTCCACGTGCTGCTCGCCAACCGCGTCGGATGCGGCCTGCACTACTGCGTCCCAGTCGGGCTCGCCGAACCCGAGCTCGTCGAGCTCTTCCGAACGCTCGCGCGCGTACGCGGCGAGCTCACGCTCGAAGTCGGGAACGAGAACTGGAACCCGGGCCTGTGGTCCTGGCACTGGCTCGACCAGCAGCCCGATCGCGTCGTTGACGCGACCGCGGCGGAGATCACGCGCGTCTTCGCGATCGCGGACCGCGAGCTTGGCGCGAAGGCACGCCACTACGTCGGCGGACAGCTCGGCAACCCGTGGTTCCTGCGAACCGTGTTGGAGCTCCTGCCTGCGAACGTGCGCGTCGATGCCGCCGGTGCGGCCGCGTACATCGGTCCACGTGATGTGCCGGCGACAGCCGAAGAGGCCGCACAGGCATGCCGCTCGCGCGTCGAAGAGATCCGCGCGAAGGTGCGCGAGCACCGTGCGATCGCAACCGCGCGCGGCGCGGCCTTCGAGCTCTACGAAGCCGGGCAGAGCTTCACCTTCGGCGGGGGCGTGGTCGCCGAAGCGCAGCGCACGGAGACCATGGGGCTCGCCTACCGCGAGCTCGCGGCCATGCTCGAATCCGAAGGTGTCGCGCGCGTGAACTGGTACTCGTTCATGACCTCGCAGGACGTCTCGAACGTCGCCCCCTTCGGCGTCTTCGAGAGCATGTCCACCACCGCGACGGCACTGCCGAAGGGCGCCGCGGTGGTGGAGCTCATGCGCGCGGCCGCGCGCTGACGCTCAGGAGCCTTCGCCGTCGCCGACGTCCGGGTTGCCGCCTTCAGCGAACAACGGCCCAGGGCCGTAGCGCTGGTCCTGGATCTCGTTCTGCAGCGCGTCTTGCGCCATCTCCAGATCGGCACGCGCAGCGCGACGCGCCTGACTCGCGACCGCGAGCCTGGACGCAGCCTTCTCGACGGCCTTCTCCAGCTTGTGCACCTTGACGAGCATGCCCTTCGCCTTCTTCGGCGCGACGCGCCGAAGATCGACCTCCGTACCGCGCGACGCGGTTTCGGACTCACCCTTCGCGCCCTTGCGGCTCTTCCCCTTCGCCTTCTGCGTCTTCTTCGAGCTCGACGTCGCTGTCGAGCTCCCCGCTTCCTTCTCGGCCTTCAGGCGCGCGCGTCTGGCCTTCTCTCGTTCCGTCTTCTCCTTGCGTTGCTCCGGTGTCAGCGGCTTGCGTCCCATCGTGGCTTCCTTCCGGCACCTGGCCGGGGTTTGAGTTGGCTTTTCTTCTACCGACTCGGGCTGGCTTGCGCCACATCCGAACCGGCGGCAATCCCGTGGCGTTGAGGATCAGCGCCCCGTAGAGCCGTTCCATGACCGCAAGCCACTGCTCGCGGCCCGCGTCGCCGGCGGCACTCAGCAGGCCGGCGTCGATCCAGCCGAGCTCCAGGCGTTCGCCCTTGCCACCGACGAAGAAGACCACGCGACAAGACCCATCGGCCTGGATCATGGTGCGTAGGTGCAGCGAAGGACCGCGACGCTCTCCCATCGCGATCAGCGCCCGCCAGCAAGTCGCCTGCGGATCTCTTCAGGCGTCGGCGCCTTCGGCATGCAAGGTTGCCCTCCGAAGCGCACCAGGTTCCCGTGCCGCTCGCAGTCGAACCGCGTCTTGTTGCACTCCTGCGGGTCGGTCTCGCTCCCGCAGAAGCGATCGCCGTAGACGAAAGGGCACCACGAGCCCGGGTCGATGTCGCGCCCGCAGGCGTTGCACTTCAGGCGGCTAGTCGCGCCCTTGGCCGAGCTCGCCGAGCACCTTCGCCGGCGATGCGACCGAGACCACCGCCACCGCGAGAGCTTCGCAATGCGGGCAGGCGATGCGCTGGTCGCTCACCGTTCAAGCTCCAGGGACCGCGCTCCCAGCTCAGGTGTCTTCGCCTGAGCTTCGGCGCCGAAGGCGACGCCGAAATGCACCTCTCCCGCGTGAACCATCTTGTCGGGAAGCTCGCAGCGCTCGCTTGCTCCGTGGCAGTGAACCGTGAAGTCGACGGACAGGCGCTCCGGGTTCGGAGTTGCCACGACCTCATCGACCTCGCGCCGGCAGACGGCGCACCAGGGCATGCGACGAGCCGCCACCTGGCCGTAGCTGCGGACGCGCTCGATCCTGTTCATCGCAGGCCCCTTCTGTTCCTCCCGCGTCGCGCGCGGGCTTCGGCGTGCCGTCGCATCCGATGCAGGTAACGCTCGCGCGGCGTGCGCTCGGTCTCCTCAATCGGAAGCATGGCGCGCGCCAGCGCACACAGCCCGTCCGCAGCCGTCATTCCGGCGTCGCGCAGCCGCGCAAGGCTCTCCCCGAGCTCGACCACCGACATGCCGGCTTACCGCACTCGATCACCCTGCCGAGCTCGACCTCGCTAGGATGGAACTCGCCCTGACCAAGCGACTGAAAGCCCCACTGGAAGCGGTAGGTCTGCTTGCCCGTGCCACCGATGGGGCCGCTGATGCTTCCCTCGATACGAGTCGCAAGCCGCCTGCTCAGCTCGATCGCCGTCTCGGCATCGTCGGTCTCCAGGCGGCCGTCTTCGTGGATGATGATCTTCGCCATGGCGCTGGAACCCTACCCGCCCGTGGAAGGCGCGGGCGGAAGAGAGACAACCAGGTCGGGCGACTCGCCGGGCTTCACCTCACGCGCGCCACCGGCCTTCAGCGCGTCGAGCACGCGGTCGCGCATTTCCTCCTGAGCTTCGTTGAGCCCGCCGGCGTGGAACTCGGCCCGCTCGAACTCGTGCGACTCCGGGCCGCCCTTGGCGTTGTCGTGCACTTCCTCCGGCAGCTGGCACTTCGCGCAGAGCTCGGCCGGCACCGACCGAAGCATCGCGCGCGCGCGCTCGACGTACGCGCGGTAGGACCGCGCGAGCTGCACCAGGTGCCGACGGCTCAAGCCCTCCAGGTTGTCGGGCTCGACCTCCAGGATCGTTCGCTCGACAGCGAGCGCGTGGACTAGATCGTCGAGCGCTGCGCTGGTGACGCCTTCGCGCAGGAACTCCGACTCAGCGAAGACGTCGAGCCCCGCGAGAAGTTCGACCGTCACCACCGTGCGCCTCGTGTTGGTGTCGATGCGCATGGCCACGCTCTTCACGTCAAGCAGCGCCGACAGGTCGCGCTCGCCGTGCAGGATCGAGAAGTTCGACCCGACGTTCGGCCGAGGGCCGATCACGAAGCGCAGCTCGGGGCCGCGCAATCGCTCCGCCAGCTGCGGAGAGACCACCACTTGCGCGTTCTTCTCGTCGACCTGGCGCACGTTGACGATCGAGTACGCGACGAGCTCGCCCTGAGGGCCGAGCGGGAGATCGAGCACAAGCCCGACCGCTACACGCGCGGCCGCGATGTGCATCTTGTGCAGCGGCTTGCCCCACGTGTCGAAGAACTCGGCGGTGATGGTGACGTCTGTGTTGGGCTTCATGTTAGGTGGAGGGGGTCAGTCGGCCAGGCGAAGGATCTCGCTCGGGAGGAAAACCGAAGGCGCTGCCTTCGGTCCAGCGGTCTCGACGTTCACGTCGAGACGTACGAAGATGCGCCAGCGCTCGGCGCCGGCGTCAGGCGTTGAGACGGCGCCAACAACGAGCCCTGCGAGTTCGCCCATGGAGTGTGTGCGCACAATCACGCGCGAGCCCATGCCCCAAGCGGCTCCGGGGATGCCGGGCCACTCGCCGGGCGGCCGGCCGCGCACGGTGAAGTCGCCGGCGCTCACGGCTCGCCCCACGGCAGCACCTCTTGCGCCAGTCGCTTCGCGGCGATCTCGCAGTAGCGTTCCTCGATCTCGATGCCGATCGCGCTGCGCCCTTCCAGCTTCGCCGCGACGAGCGTTGTGCCGCTGCCCATGAAGGGATCGAGAACGATGCCCGGCGGGCACGCCTTGATCAGCCGCACCATGAGCCACTCGGGCTTCTGCGTCGGGTGTTGCGCTTGAGCGGCGCCGACGCGGTTCGACCGCAGCACCGTCCCGGTTCGCTTGCCATGGAATCCGTCGCCGAGCACGTAGATCTCCTCGTCGCTCGGCCCCCAGGGGAAGTTCAGGTCGCCCATGCCGGGCCACTCGCCCTTGTCCCAGATCAGGCGCGCGCGCACGTTGACCGACCGCGGCACGCTCCAGCGCCCGAAGACGATCGCGGGCTTCGTGCCCCACATGAGCAGGATCGCGTCACGCGCCTGGATGTCTTCGTCCGCGAGAACCGACGCGCCGCTCCACCCGGATCGGTACGCCATGCCGTAGGGCGGATCCGTGACGAGCACGTCGGCGACGCCATGCCGAAGGATCTCGCGGCAGTCGCCGTGATAGATCTGGATGCCGCCGCGCTCGAAGTAGGGGATCACGAGCCCCGACTGCGAAGCCTGGCGAGCTCGTCGACCAGCGCCTGGATCGCGCGCACGATCATGGCCGACTCCTCGGCCGGCCCGCTCGCGCGACGCTCGACCGTCACGCCGCAGCCGTCGGTCCAGACCTTCAGGCTCGGCGCCTTCGAAGCCTGCTGCTTGCGCGCGATCGACTCCAGCGCGGCCACCGCGAGCGCAGCGACCTGAAGGAGCTCGCCGGCCACTTCTTCGACGCCGGCACGCCGAATTGTCGCGACACGGACCGCCATGAAGCCCGCCCACTCTTCGAGCGTGTGCTGATCGTCGTGCGCGGGACCGCCGTACCGATTATCCTGACGCCTGCGCTCTTCGCGGATCAGCTGCAGCGCACGTTCCATGAACGGAACGCAGTCTCCGAACTTCGTGAGCCTCGCCAGAGTGTCCTTCATCGGCTCAGCCTCCACCCTTGATCGCGCGCACGAGCTCGGAGACGTCGCGCAGCGTCACGCCTTGCCCATCGCTCACTTGCTCCAGCGTCTTGGTGCTCGCGAGCTCACGCAGCTTCGCGAACTCGCGCTCGGTCTGCTCCTGCTTGCGTTCGAGCAGCGCGCAGCGTTCCTCTAGCTTCGTGATCTCGATCGCGACGGGTCTGGCGTACGCGAACAGACACGAATCGGCGCTAGTCTTCGCGAGCTCCTGCGTGAGCGCATCGACTTGCTCCCGCAGCTTCTTCACTTCGTTGGGTTCCTCTCGCATGCGCTCAGCCTCTCGGCGGCCAGGCCCAGGTGTACGCGTCATGCTCGCCCGCTTCGCTCTCGTGCTTCACGCTCGGGATCGGGTACGCCTGCTGCGCCGGCGGGAACGCGGTCACCGCGATCAGGCCGCGCCCGTAGACGGCCGTGACCACCGCGGCGAAGGTGCGCGGCTCCAGCGTGCGACGCTCGCGCACGAGCACCATGCGGCAGAGCGTCGGGGTCGCGAAGGGTTCCGGTCCGAACGCGTCGACGATCTTGCCGGCGACGGGTCCGGTTGCGGCAGCGGGGAGGGTGGAGGGGTCGACGGGCGTCATGGCGAAGCAGCTCCTGCAGTTCCCCGTCCGGGTTTCGAGCGCCCGCAAGGACGGGTGGAAAGCCAGAAGTAACTCGTCGAGTTACTCGGGCGGGCGCGTTTCGGACATCGTAGCCGGAGGCCAAGGATGCCGCAACCGACCCGCATACGAGATCGGTTGCAGCCCGCAGGGTCGCCGCGGCCCCAGCCCCGCTTGCCCCCTGGCCCCTGCGCCCGCGCGCTGCTCGATCGCGTCCCGCGCTCGACTTGCCGACCGACCCCGCTCAGACGCGCTCCTGGCGCGTCTGGCGAGCCCGGACGGGGCGTAGGGCGTGCGCTCGACGCGCGGGACGCGTGCACCGAGTCGCCCGGTAGGCGACGGGGCGGAGGTATCCGCCAAGGGCGGACGTCTGCCCCGCCGACGGCGGCAGGGCGGATGGACGGGATGAAGTCGAGCGCCCGCAAAGCGAGGGGCGAGATGGGGGCTCGGCTCAGGGTCGCGCATCGCGACGGCCCGCGCTGGCCGCGTCGGCTTCCCCGATCGTCCAAGGCCCGGACCACCGAGCCCCCACCTCCTGGAAAAGAAACACCCCCCGCGCTGGAGCCCGTGGGAAGCCCTGCGAAACGCGTGAGCGTTGCGCGGAGCCGGCTCTCCAGGCGGAGGGTGCCCGCTTCCGAAGTCCCCCTCGGGGACTCTCCGACCATGAGCTGGAGAGCCCGAAGGGCAGCTGAAGCCTAGCTCGGCCGTGAATCGCGGTCGAGCTTCGGCAGGGGGATCAGCGTGTAGGGCTGCGGAAGCTCCCACGGCGCGCCGTGGGACGCGCCGAGGGAAGTGTCGGAGAGCGGGAGCGCCGAGACGCGCCGGCGATGGGGCTGCAGGCGCGCTCGCGGGATCGCGAGCGGCACGAGCTCGGCGCCGGCGTGGGTGCCGGGGTTGGACGGCGTGGCGGCGGGCGTGGCAGCCGTCCTCGGCCGCGTGAGCATCGGGAACGCGGACGCGAGTCGAGCCACGAGCACCAGGTGCTCCGCCCGCCAGGATCCGGCCGAATGCTCCGCGAAGCGGAGCTGGGTGACGATCACGCGCCGGACCGCGCGGCCGGCGTAGGTCTTCCACGTGGTCGCGAGCGTGTCAGCGTGCGCCGGCGTGCTCGCCGGTCCGACGAAGCGCAGGTGGAGCAAGCCCTCGACGAAGACCTCGCCGCCGGCGAGCTCGGGCGCGACGATGATCTTGAGCCCCTGCGCGCTCGCGCTCGGCGCGAGGAAGGCGATCGCGAGCGCGGCGAAGGCGACGCTGACGAAGGGCGGAATGGGAAGAAGATGCATGGCGTGAACTCCTCGGCGTTGGCGGGTTGCGGGTTGAAGCGTACCCGGCTCGCGACGTGCGAGCTGGGCGAGCTCATGCCCACGCCTATCGGCCGAGAGCGGCCGACGCCTTGAGTGTGCGCACGCGGATCGCGAGCGGAAAGAATGGCTCGAACGATCGCGCCGCGCGATTCTGCGGAAGCCGCTCAGGGTTCACGCGCGCCTGGCCGAAAGGTGGGCCATGAAGTACGCGCTCCAGACCCTGAAGGATCACCCCTGGCTGCTCATCGGCTTCGTGTCCTTCGGCGTGCTCGCCTACACGATGAGCCTCGCCCTCGCGATGCTGGAGAAGGTGCAGGGCTGATCGTGGCAACTACACGCCGAGCGGCGGATCATCGCCCGCGGGCTTCTGAGCTCGCGCAGCCCTTCGACCACGAAGAGCCTTCACGCCAGGAATCTTGTTCCGACCGAGGTAGCCGGCAATCGCGGTCGCGAGAGCGGCGACGGCATACAGGACGCCTTCGAGATCGGCGGGCTCTTCGCCTTGCGAGCCTTCGACGTCGGGAGCGAGGGTAGCTTGCTCGGCGTCTTCCTGCTGCGGCGGCACGCCGCACTTCTCGGGCTTCGCGTTCGCGAAGCGATCGAGAGAAAGAGCGAGCTCTGGATCCGAACTCGCGCGAGCGAGCTGCGCTCCGTTGAGTCGGGCCGCGAGCTCGCGCACGGCGCGAGCAGTCTCACGCTGTGCGTGAACGTCGACGGCGGTCAGGTTCCAGCCGAGCGACACGCCGAGCGTGTGCGTGTCCAGGTCGCCGTCGAACTGACGGGTGTGGTAGCCGTACCAGTTGCCGTCCAGGTTGCCGTCGCCGGCGGATCCGAAGACGTGGAGCTCGTCGGGCATCAGGAGCTCGCCGGCGGTCTGGCCGGTCGCCTGGCATCCGAAGGAGACGAACGCGATCGCGAGCAGAGCGAGGAACTGCATAGGGGAACCCTTGGCGTGCTTCTGTTGAGCGCGTCGAGAAGGGGCGGAGCGCACGACGCGCGACGCGCGAATCCTTCGACCGACACCGTGAGGACGATCCATGAGCCAGCAGCCTGAAGTCCAAAAACCCGCAGCGCTACGAATCCTGACCGACAGCGGCAACGCGACGCTCATGGTCGCCGGCAGCTACCTGGCCGTCGCCAGCGCGCTGCAGGGCTTTGGCTGGACCCCACGTGGCGACCTGTCGCCGGCGCAGGAGACCGCATCAGCGGCGGTCGCGTGGGCCGCCGGATGGCTGAGCCCGATGGGCGCCGCGTTCGTTGGCGCACTCGTCTGGATGGGCGCGGCACTGGCCTTCCTGCTCAACCGCCCGCACAACCTGCGCTGGCTCGCGATCGCGCTCGCCTGCCTGTCGGTGGTCGGCGCTTCGCCGAGCACGCCCTGGCTCGACGCCGCGATCGTCGCCTGCTGCCTGATCGGATGGGCTTCGCAGTACCTTCCGCAGAGCTACCAGGCGAACCCGCGCGACACGGGATGCTGACGCCCGCCGAAGTGCACTCCGGCCTCCACCGACGTGTCGATCCCGAGCTCGCGACAGCGAGCCGCGATCTCCGGCGTGTTGCAGCCGGTGATCCGCACCTTGCCGCTGGGCACGTCTGAGATCGAGACGATGACGCCGCGACCGAACATCCCGTTGCTCTTGAGGAGCACGCCCTTCGCGGCGAACTGGCTGCCTCCGTTGCGGCCGACGCGCAGGAGATCGTTGTGCCAGGGCACATCTGAAGTGCCGAAGAAGGCGGAGTCGCGAACGATGATCCACCCGTTGCCGAAGCCGACTCCTTCTTCTCCGGTGTCGATATCGAAGGACGCGCCCTCCGATGAGAACATGGCGCAGTGCGAGCGCTCGTTCGCTTGAAACTGACCAAGAGCGCCACCACCGCGAAAGACGCAACGATCCACGAGCACGTTGCACGCGCCACCCTGAACGACGAGACCGGCGCCAGGACCGCGCCACGACTCTCCGCGCCCGCCCCAGTTTTCGAACTCGCACTGGCTCAAGATGAGCCACACGTCCTTGCCGGCGTACACCGTGTCGATGGAGTCCGAGCGGATCTTGCAGCCCTCGGCCGCGGACCCGATGAACTTGCAGCGGATGAAGGCCCAGCCGTACTTCGCGGCACCACGCAGGTAGCTGGAGTGCTCGTTCGCATCCACGTAGTCGAAGACGCAGTCGATCGCGAGGACGTCCACGTTGTAGCCCGAGAGGCCCTGGAACGATCGCTTCCCGTCCGCCCCAGGCGTGCCAGCCTTGACGTGGACGTGATCAAGTTCAAGCCGGAAAGTCGGCACGAGGTTGCGCAACTTGTTCTCGCCACCGGCCGCGATCGCCGCGACCTTCTGGAGTCCGCCGATCACGGTCATGTGGGAAAGCTTCACCGTGCCGGCGAAGCGTCCGATCCCAACGACCAGATCGTCCCACGAGTTTTCGTTCAGGATCGTCTTGCCGATCCCCTTCCCTCGGATTTCGATCCCGTCGAACGTCGGATCAACCGCGACGATCATGCTGGCTCCGCCGGCGGGCCATCCGGCGACACGAATCGAGCCAGATGTCTCCGCGAGCTCGACGAGCTTCAACCGGCGCTGCGCCGTGAGCTTCTTCGTGGTCGAGTCCGCCGCGCGCTGGGCCAGCCAGCCCTGTAGGGTTCCGATCAGGCTCATGGTGTTTGGTGCCCCGGATTGACCGCCGGGGCTCGGCGTTGCCGTCAGGGAGTCTCGGGTCCGACGTTCGGAGGAAAGAGCTCGGAGAGCTCGTCCACCATCTTCTTCAGGCGACGGGCCGCGTCAGCACTCGACTCGCCATCGCGCTTCTCGACGCGAGCGGTGACGGTCATCGGCTGAAGCGGCCCGGTCCCGTCGGGATCATGCTGCCAGCTCACCTGTAGCACACCGTCCACGTCCGGCGGAACCGGCGGAGTCGGACCAGACGTATCCGGGCCAACGTTCGGCGGGAACAGCGCGGCCATGGCCGAGACGAGATCGCCGAACTCTGACGAGAACGACGGCATCGACTGACCTGGGTCACGTTCCAGCCGCACGCACACCGTGCGTGTTCCGCCAGCAGCGTCTTGGTGCTTCCACGAGACCTCCATCGTGTCGCCCGTGCGCGCGGCCGGGCCGCTCGTGATCGCACTCGACGGGCCGACGTAGGTCAGGTGGGCGACGCCGGAGACGTAGAGCGTCGTGCCCTGGTGGGCCGGGCTCCAGATGACGCGCTGCCCCTGCGCAAAGAGTGCGCAGGGGAGCAACAGAAAGGCGACGAGCGCCAGCAGTTTCCTGAACATGGCGCGCTCCTAGAAGAGCCCCACGAGGGCGGGCGACGGGGGTAGGGACGCCAGCGACACGGCGGGGCGCAGGAACAGCGCGCCCGTCTTCGGAATCAGCGTGGTGTAGACGCCGGTCGGGATCGCGACGTGATCGACCCAGAACATGACCTCGCCGATCACGAGGCCAACCTTCGGGATGCGGCCGGATCCGCCGGTGCGCTTCCCGCCACCGCCGTTCGTCTTCACCTTCACCCAGCCGTCGTCAGTCGAGACCGAGTACCCGGCATCGGTGGACACCATGTCCCCCAGCCGGAACGTTTCCTCGATCAGCTCGCCGTCCTCCGTGTGACGGCCTTTGCATCCGTCCTTGTTGCCGCACTGGTAGTCCTCGGCATTCGCGAAGAGCGCGAGCGCGACGGACGCAAAGAGCAGAAGTAGACACTTCATCAGAGACACTCCTTTTCGTTGTCGATGACACGAACCTCGCGCGGCACCTCGCCGTTCGAGGGTTCTATCGCGCGCGAGCTCCGCGCGCGCTGTTGAGTTTCAGCTGCTGCTCGCTGCGCTCGGAACATCAGCACCGAAGCGCGCTCCATGAACGCGCGAGCGCGTTCGCGCTCTTCGTGTGTGCCGCGGTCGTACCCGCGCGAGTACCCGAATGCCTGGCCGATCGAGTAGCCCATCAAGAAAACCGCGGCAGCGACGATCCAGACCAGGACCCAATCGACTAGCCCGAAGCCGGTCGCGCCGGCGATGCACGCGACAGAGACACGCGCGATCAGCTCCACAGGCAAAAGCTTAGCACGGGACTTCGCGAACCTGAAACGGCGTGAGCTCCAGACGTGCCCGATGCACTCCGTCGCCATCCTGTGGATCGCGACCGTCCGCTCTAACACCAAGGCGCAAGCCGACAGCAGCGTAGCAATAGGTGCCGTGCGGGGCTCGGCACACTGGGCACGTCCCCCACTTCATGCGCTCTTCGTCCGAGAGCTTTCTGATCGGACCAAGCTGCACGCTCACGAACCTTCTCCTTCGAACGCTTCCCCGTCCTCGATCCAGATCCCGGCACCTTCGCGCTTCGAGTCGACGATCTCACACCAGAGCTGGAAGCCGCTCGCGTCGGCGAGTTGCGCAACGAGCGTGAGCGAGTCGGTGTCAAGCATGGAGCCCTCGCGAATGAAAAGCACGCGGATCCGCGGAGAGCCCGCCATCGCGAGCGCGACGCTGATCTTCAGCCGCTCGGCGTGCGACGCTTGCCCGAACGGGATGCCGCCCACGAGCAGCGTCTTGCGCTCGTGATCGTAGGCCATGCCATCGACAGGGAACTTCGCCGACGAGAGCAGGCGCTGGATCTCGTCGCGCGTCTCTTCGAGCTCTGCGTCAGCGACGTCGTACGCAGCCTGTGCAGCTTCGGACGAAGCACGCGCTTGGTCCAAGAGCTCGCGCTTCACGGCCATGCGTTGCGCCTCTTCAAGATCGCGAAGCGAGGCGTGGATCGGAGTCGTGTCAATCGGCTGCGTCGCGCGCAGGAACTCGCTCGCCCGCTCCCACGCCTGGCGCTGCTCGGCCACTTCAACCTGAGCGGACGCGAGTTCCGCGGTTAGGCGCTTCACGCGCTCGACAGCAGCTTGCCCGCGTGACGTCGCCTCGGCGAGCTTGGCGCGCGCAGCGTCGATCGTTCCGTTGCGCGTCTTCGCGTCTTCGAGTTGACGGCCGAGCTCCTCAGCACTCGCAGACACCTGCGGCACAGGCACACCCTCAACCGCAGCGGCGAGCTCGCCCGTGTGCTTCTTCGTTCGGTCGGCTTCGCGACCAAGATCTCGGCGCCTCTCGAACTGCTCGGTCACGCGCACCTCAAGTCGCGCGAGCTCGGCGTCGAGCCCAAGGATCGCCAGGACCACCTTCACCTGGTCGGCAGGCTTCATCGCCTGGAACGCGACGGGATCCGCGAAGTGTCCGAGCAGCTCCTCCAGCACCTTCTGCGGGCTCGCCTGCGCGACGCCTCGCACGTCCTCGACCACGAGCTTCGTGGTAGCCTTGCCGCCGCTGTCGCGAGTCCAGGTGCGCCTCACCACGAGCGCGCCAAGGTCGAGTACCACGTGCGCGCCGTGCGCGCCCTCCATGATCGGGAGTTCCTGCGCGCCGTCCTTCCCGAGAAGGGCGGCCATCATCGACTCGATCAGCGAGCTCTTGCCCTGCGCGTTGCGACCACGCACCGGGACCAGGCCGGTTGGCGACGGGTGGAGTCGAGCCGCGCGCATGCGCTTGAAGGCGTCGACTTCGAGACGGACAACGGTCAGCGGGTGATCCATGCCGGCGAGCTCTCCAGAAGGGACCGCACAATTGCGGCATCGAAAGGGTAGCTCGCCACCCACAGGCTAGGGGTTCCTAATTCGAAAAGGTCGCCTGGAGGCGCCCTACCTGGACCATCACGCCAGGACCAACAGAACCCCTCCATGGGCTACCCGAAGGAACCCGAAGGGCAAGAATGGGACACCCTAAAGCGCGAGGAAAAGCGTCCTGAATCTAAAGAGAGAGAGGAAAGCTGCGCGCGCACACACGCACGCGTGTATATGCGCGTGCGCGCGCTCGTACGTGTGCGCCCGTGCGTGTGATCGCGCACGCAGAACGCGAGGGTGTTGTTTTTTCTACTATGGGGGCATTACGTTCTGTGAACAGTTGGCCAGTTTCATGCTCGCCAAGACCTGCCCGAAGCCACCAGCCGGTCGAAGCAGAACGGCGCGACCGATCCACGGCCGCTCCGCGTAGCCTGCGCTGCGCGATCGCGCTCGCGGTCGAGTGTCCGGACGTCCTGGAACGAACCCGGTCGCCACGGCGAGCTAATGCGGCCTGGTGGCCTGGCCGGCAGGTCAGGACGGGTGACCCGTCCAGGAGTCGCCAGCGGGGTCCTGGCCGGCTTCCGTAGGGGCGGCGGCCACGGCCGGCGGCCGGCGGTAGACCACCAGCCGGACCTTCCCGCGCTGCGTGGTCAGGACCTCGACCTCGAAGCCGGCGTCGGATAGGAAGCCGAGCCCGTCCTGGATCCGGGCGAGGAGCTGCCCAGCCGTCAGGTCGACCGTGATCGCCCGTGGTGCGTTGAGCTCCTTGCCGGCCGAGCGCACCAGGCGCGCCAGCTGCGCCGAGGACACCGGGCCGAGGTACGCGTCGCTCTTGGTCGAGCTCTCTCGGTAGCGCCCCTCGAACGCGTGGCGCTCGTCGGTGCCGACGACCTCCTTGGCCTGCGCACGAGCGTGCGCGAAGACGTAGCGCATGGCTGACACCGCAAGCTCCTCGTGCATGAGCGACTGGAGCACGTACCCGCCCACCTCAGAGAATGCACGCGCCCACGGCGTCGCGATCCGGTTGAGCAGCGCCTGGCGACTCTCCATCGGCTCGCCGGCGACCCATGCCAGGTATGCGAGGCGCAGGTACGCGGAGAGCCGACCAATTCGCGTGCTGCCGAAGATGCTCTCGATCTCCAGCCCGAGAGCCTCACCCCATCGCTGGTCGAGCTCCAGCGCAGCCGCGCACCGCAGGACCGCCTCACTCCAGAACCGATCGCGGCATGCGAGCACGCCGGAGTAGAGCACGTGGTTCGAGACCGGAGAGTCGGTTGCACGGAAGCGGCTGTCGCTGCGCAGCGTGAGCATGCGACTCGCGAGCTCGGAGCGCCCGTCGTGGATCGGCTCGATACCATTCATGAGCAGCGCGCCGCACGCGCGCTCGATCACCGTCTCGGTGTCGCTGTTGCCGCGACGCTTTTGCCGAGCGCCGAGTCCGGTTGCTTGCAAGAGCGTCGAGCGCAGCGAGTCGTTCATGTCGCGCGCTTCGCGGTTGTCGTCGATCGTGAGCATTTCGATCGCCAGGTTCGACGTGAGTGCGGCCGCCGTCGGGACGCTCGAACTCTTGCAGCCGTTCACGAGGAACGAGATCGCGTCGACCGCGCGCGTCTTGCCGCTGGAGCTCCCGCCCTCGATCCTGACGATCGGGACCTCGCCGACCCGTCGAAGGATTGGAAGACAGACCGTCCAGTAGACCAGGAGCAGGCGGTCGCTCGGCGAGATCGAGATCCAGCGGAGCAGGTCGAGCACGTCGGCGATCCCGCCCTCGTGTCGCTCGACAAAGGCGAGCGAGCGAAACGAACGACCAGCGACGGCCGGGACCTTTGCTTCGGCCATGCGGGTGCGCTGCACTGCGCCAGGCAGGATGCGAAGGATGCGGCCGCCGGCGTCACCGGTCGGGAAGTACACCGCGCCTTCTTCTTCGTCGAAGTGCGACCACGAGACGTCGCTCGTCGGTGTCGCGTCGAGATCCAGAAAGTACACCACCGAGTCGATGTAGCCGCGATGCGCCGGCTTGCTTCCCATGAGCCCAGACGCCATGTAGACGAGTCGCCGAAACGCTCCCGACAGTCGACCGCCGCCAACGTCGACGCGTTCGTTTCCGCGGATCAGCACCAAATCTTCGGGCGTGCGGAAGACCACGAAGCCCATTGACAGCGTGACGGTTTGCGCGACATGCCGGCCGATCAGCTCCTCCGGCGCCTTCTTCTCGACGGCCTTCGCAACCGACTCGCGCACAGGCGCGTAGCGGTCGTGCTCGCTCGTGACGAGATCGCGTGGCGCCGCTGGAGCGGCCGGCGCACCAGGAGCAGAAGGCGGCGGCGGGGGAGCGGCTGGTTGCGTGTGCGGAGCATCAGGCGGGAGCAACACGAGCGACGGCACGCCGGCCGACTGCTTCGGTTGCTCTTCTCGTTCGACTTCCTTCCGGCCTTCGAGCACGAGCTTGCGCGCTGCGACAATGCGCTGCAGGGCTTCGGCCTTCGTGACGCCCTTGCCTGCGGCCTTCGCGATCTGGCCCGCGTACTCGATTCGCGCCAGGCGTTCGTCGACACACGCAGCCAGCTGTACCGCTTCGGTGAACGCGGCGATGCGATCGTAGATCGACGCGGCCGGGTCAATGGTGCGCCCGACGTTCTCGATCTCCGTCGTCACCACGTCAGCCGCACTTCGGCGCACCGCATTGAAGCGGCCGGCAGCCCCCGCGCCTTCCATCGCGATCCACTCGGCCGCGTCGATCTTCGACGCCTCGACCTGTTCGGCGATCCAGGCGCGCTCAGCTTCTTCGGTCACGGCCGCGGCGATGATCTCCTTGCGCTCGCGCGGATCGGCCGCTTCGAGCGCGGCGAACCGATCGGCGCCCAGCCGCTTGAGCACTTCGTCACGCGCGGCCGCCTGCTTCGGTCCGAGCGGAAGCGTCACGATCGAAACGCACAGCCCGCGCTCGACGAGCTTGCGGCCAACGCGCTGCGCCCCGTAACCGCCCGAACCGCTGAGCTCGTTGTCGAAGACGATCTCGACGCGGCGAATCTCCTGCGCGCGCGCCTTCTCGACGAAGCGCTCCAGGTCGGTCTTGTTGAACGAGATCGTCACGGGCGAGACCACGGGCACGCCGATCGACGAGAGCGCCACTGCGTCTGCGACGCCCTCAGCGATCACCACCACGTCGGTGGTCGCCAAGACCGGCTCGTTGTACAGGTGGTCGTTGGTGATCCGCTCAGAGACGTGCGGGCGTTGCTCGGAATGGACCGTCAGCTTGTGGTACTTCGGCGCTCGCGCGCCGGTGTCGAGCGCCGGCGTCCAGGGGGTTGCGCGACCGATCAGGTAGACCGCGCGACCGCTCTCCAGGTACGGGAAGAGCACACGTCCCGCGAAGCGCGTCTCGAAGCGACCAGCCGGCGAGTAGAAGCCGAGACCCGAAGACCGGAACGCTTCGCGTGATTCGTTGCGCTGAGCTTCCGCGACGATCTGCGGCAGGATCGGCGCCGGCATGTACCCGATGCCGTAGGACTCGACCGTGCCGCGGTCGAAGCCCCACCGCTCGCGGATCCATTCGAGCACATCGGGCGAGCGAAGCAGGCGCTCGTGCGCGGCCATCGCGAACATGTGCACCACGTCGAGCGCCGGGTCGCCTGCGAGCTTGCCGAACTCGAAGGGCACCGCGAACTGCTCGCAGAGCCAGCGCACCGCTTCGCGGTGTCCTTCCGAGCTCCGCTGCTGGTCGCCGTGCGACGGCGCACGCCCACCGCTGCGCCAGTACTCGACGAATTGGATCATGTCGCCGGACATGCCGGCGTGCTGGCACGCCTTGCAGTTCCAGCGTCCCGTGTGCAGGTTGACCTGCAAGCTCTCGCCGCTCGTCGACTCGTGGCAGAGCGGACGGCAGTACGCCTCGCTCCCGAGCCTCCGCACGATGTCGACGCCGAGCCGCCGCAGGACGTCTTCGGCGATCAGGTGCGGTCGGAGCCGATCGTAGACAGAGAGAGCGTGCGCCATGAATTGACACCGGAAGCGGTGCGCGCTTGCCCTATCGCCCGCGTGCCCGCCGGCGGCGTTCTACCGTTGCGCCGGCTCGCCGAGCGAGCGCGAGCTACTGCGCAGGCCCCGCCGACGGCGGCAGAGCCCCCGCCTGTGGGGTTGCAGACGCGAGAGCCCACAAGGGCTCGCGCATGGTCGGACGCCAGCCGTGGACCAGGAACTTGCCGAAGGTCTGCCGGCTCGCGCTGCGCCGGTGCTCAGCGAAGCCGCGGATCCCTCCCATGTCGCCGACGATCACCACGCCTTCGGCCGCGCGGCTCGCGCCCGTGTAGAGCAGATTGCGGTCGCGCATGATCCAGTGCGAAGAGCTGATCACCAGCACCACCGCCGGCCACTCGCTTCCCTGGCTGTTCGAACCGTCGAAGCGGTTCTGCAGGAACGCGCGGCCGTGCGGCACGGAGAGGCAGTAGGACTTCCCGCGCTCGCGGTCGACCGAGACGACGCGCGGGTAGTGGTATTCGAGCTCGTCTTTCATGCCGAGCGCCTCTGCCTTGTCGCGCGAAACGTAGCCTCTGGCGCGTGCGTTCTGGCCAACGAAGGTGGCGCATGTAAAGTCTCGGCGCGCCACAGGAACGCGGGAGCGCGTGGTCTTGGAGATAGGGAGCCGCAGCCGACGGTTCTTCTCGCAAGCGACGAAGCCGATCGAGTCTCGGAACAGCGTGACGCTCGAACTGTGGATGTAGAGCGCCGGGGTCCTCCGCCCCAAAGCGATCGAGGAGATGATTCCGAATTCAAGGAGCAGCGTCTGGATCAGCCGAACGAGCTCCGGATTCGAGTTCATCCACTCGACATGACCGACGAGGCCGCGCTTCACGTTGACCGTTCCGTCCTCGAACAATCCACGCAGAAACGAGGCTCGCACTTCTCGCGATCCGGACAAGACGGGGCGAGGAACGAACTTGGCGTTCGGATCCATGCCTCCGACAAGCCAAAGCCACTCCGAGAGGATCGTGGAGTTGAAGTCTGCTGCTGGTGTTCCTTCGCTCAAGAAACGGTGCGCTGTGAGACCGAAGAGCCGCTCGCCGAGCTCGACGAAGCGATCAACGACCTCGACGTGACGCTTGGCCAGGCGAATCCCTCTGTGGTGTCGCGTCCCGTCTGCGACCATGAGCCCGAAGAACTCGGCCACGTCCGCCGTTAGGCGCGCTGGGACTCTGATCTTCCTGGCTCGCACGTCCCCATGCGGAGCGGGCGGCAGCTTGACCGAAGCGCGACGCCGGAGCCTAGAATCCCCCAGCTTCATCCGGAGGAAGTCTCCTGGAGATAGCTCGCTTGCTTGGACCCAACACCAACGCTCGCCATCAAACCGCCGCAGCTTGTGATCCGGTGTAACCTTCAGCCGGTATCCACCTTCACACTCGACAGTCAGGAGCTCGCCTTCCTTGCGTTCGATGAACCGCTCGAATCGCTGCGCCCCAAGCGTGGTCGCGACCGTCCCTGATTCGGCGACGAGCTCGTCGATCCTTGACCACCCTCCGCCGGTCTCGATCATCGTGTCGCCGGCGACGCACTTGTGGATCGTCATCGCGTACGCGACCTCGATGTTCTTCCGCTTCCCAGGCGGAATCGTGACCTCGCAGCCGTCTTCCGTGAAGAGCTCCAGCGAGCCGTTCTGGTTGATCTTGGTCACCACGCCTTGCGTGCCGTTGAAAAGTTCGAGCTCGTAGTCGTTCTCGGTCCAGATCACGCGGTCGCCTTCGAGCGGCGCCGGCGCGTGGTCAGGCTTCGTTTCAGGCGGCGGCTCCTTGCCGAGCAGCCGTCGCCGAAGCCGCTGCAGGTGTATGTTGAGATTGTAGGTGCCGAGCGGTCCTTTTCGCATCGGCGCGAGCACCTGGACGTCCCACGAAAAGTCGAGCGCACGGCCGAACGGCTCTAGCTGAATCGAGGCAACCAGCAATTCGACCTCCTCCGCCACGATGGCAGCCGTCGCTTCTTCGTGTCCGCGCTCCGTTCTCCGAATCCGCCAACACGGTACGTCCTGCGGAGAGACCACACCGTCGAGCAGCGCCGTGGTGTTCCTTGCGAGCACGCCGGCCTGGCGCACGATCTCGGTGAGCACGTGCACGGCCGCGTTGTGCGGAGCTCGAACCGACAGCGTGTCGCGCAGGATCGCGCCAGCTCCGACGCTCGGGATCTGGTGGTGGTCGCCGACGAAGAGCACGCGCGTTCCGTGTGCGACAGCCGAGAGTAGCGAGCGGCCGAGCTTCACATCGACCATGGAGAACTCGTCGACCACCACCAGCCCGAAGGGCAGTGGGTTGCCTTGGTGGTGCGTAAACCTGAAGAGGCCGGTGTGCTCGTCGTAGGCCGGCGCAAGCAGTCGATGGATCGTCTTCGCCTTCCGTCCAGTCGCATGCCCCAGCTTCTTCGCTGCCTTGCCAGTCGGCGCACAGAGCGCGACCTTGACGCCGTTCTCCTCAGCGATTTCGCAGATCGAGCGCATGGTGTAGGTCTTGCCGACGCCGGCGCCACCAGAGACCACGCCGAACGCGAAGCGCGAGAAGGCGCGCACGGCCTTGGCCTGCCCTTCGTTCAGCGTCGCGAGGACTTCTACGGCGCGCGGCCCATCCAGGCTCAGCGTTCCGCACGACTCGTCGACAAGCCCGGCGAGTACGCGCTCGAAGACCTGGAACTCGGCCCCGGCGGTCCTCGCGTCGGCGACGAGCTCGGTGTCGAGCGGTGAGCGGTCAAGGTGAACGACGCCGCGGTCGATCAGCCCCTGCAGCGCTACGTCGATTGCCGCTTCGGCACTGAGCGTGTCGGGGCGGAGCTCCTGAATCGACTTCGCGATCAGGTCGTCACGTGTGGTCCAGGTGTTCCCGTCGCTCGCGATCTCGTCGAGACAGTACGCGACGCCGGCGAGCAGCCGCGCCGGGTCGGTTGGCGCGATGCCCATCTTGCGCGCTACCGCGTCGACCGTGCGGAATCCGAAGCGCGGCACCTTCCCGATCAGGCCGTAGGGATCGCCCTTCACGATCGACGGCGCGTTCTCGCCGAACACGTGCACGATCTGCTGCGCTTGCGCATTGCTCCAGCCCTGCTCGACGAGCCGCGCCAGCGCGTCGAAGTACGTGCGCCTCTCGTTCCACACCAAGGCTGCGTTCTGCACGACTTCGAGTGGGCACTTCGCGCGCGCCGCGATCTCGGCCGGGAAGGCCGCGAGCGCGCTTGCGACTTCGCCGTCGGTCGACAAGTGCAGCGCAGCCTCGACCACCTTGCGCGCACGCACCGGCCCGAGCCCCTTGAACTTCTCGTGCGTCGCGAGCAGGTGCGCGAGAGCATCGGGGCTCTCGTTCATCTTCACGATACCGGTCTCGACCTCGAACTGCTCTCCGAAGCGCTGGTGGTGACCCCACTTCCCGGTCACTTCGAGCCGATCGCCTTGGCTTGCCGCGACCTTGCCGGAAAAGCGGATCTCGCCGCCTTCCTCCAGCTTCAGGATCCCGGCCATGAACGGGCCGTCGGGCTTCGCGAAGAACACGCGCCCCACGATGCCGCGGTGCGTTTCGATTTCAGACATGCGCGCGGCCGGGGTGCAGGGGCGTTGCCAGCGTTGCCGGCGCCGCGACCTCTTCAGCTCGCTGCTTCCAGCCTTGACCGAGTTGGCTTCTACGTCAAGCGCTGCCGATCAACTTCTTGCCGGCCATGCGCAGGAAGGCAGCCGCAAGGATCTGCGCTTCGGCTCGGGAGCCAGCCAAGTACACCGGCACGCTCTGCGCGACGGTGACCTCCGCGACGAAGCCGAGCACCGACGCGGGACGCGCTTCGGACCTGTACCGCTTTGCCATGATGTCGCGAACGCTGGCCTCGACGATCACGCACCGGAACTCATACCCACGCAGGAGTTCGAGCTCGCGGTAGAAGCGCGCGCGGTCACGCAGGACGGTGCCTGTCCAATCATCGACGCTCTTGCGTTCGATCGCGACGCGCTCTTCAAGGCCGCGCACGGAATAGTCGCCGGCCTTGAGCATGGCTCGCACGGTCGAGATCTCGGGCTGATCCTCGAACGTCCAGGGCACCTGCTCGCGTGAGTCGACGATGATCTGCACGCGCGAAGCCTATGAAAGAGCCCGCCGGAGCTCCAGAACTCCGGCGGGCTTCCAGTTGACTTCTTGTCGAAGCGCTAGAACGGCGGACCGTCGCCGCTGGTCGGCTCGGCCGCGTCGCCGAACGACTGAGCCGGCGGCGGGCCGGGCGGTTGCGACGGTGCTCCCTCCGACGGCGGGACGCCGCCTTGTCCGGAACCCGGCACCGGGGGCGTGCGCGGCGGCGTCGGGGGACGCTGCGGAGTTGCTGCCGGTGCCGGCGTGGCCGGGGTCGCCGGCGCCGGTCCAGCCGGAGCTACCGGCCGCTGCGGAGTTGCGCTGGGCGCAGCCGGCCGCGTTGCCCCTCCCGGCGCCGGCGGGGCGGGCGCATGCCCGGCAGGCTTCCCGCCAGCGATCGCCCGCGTCTCACCACCGAAGCGAGCTCGCAGGGACGCGAGCAGCGACTCGTCGGCCGGAGCGAACGCTCCAGAGCGCGGCTTCGGAACGTCGGCGTTCGGATTGATCCACGCAGCGCGGTACGTGGTCTTGCCTCCGAACTCGTTCGGCTCGACCTCGATCAGCACGAAGACGTTCGGCGGTGTGCCGGCGAGAGCGTCCCAGTCGCCATTCCAGAGCGCAGCCTTCGCGAGCGCTTCGACCGCGCCCGCTTTCGTCTTGCCGTCACGCCCGACCACGAAGGATCGGCCGTACACGAAGTAGCCCTGCGGCCACTCCTGCGACCACTGCCCGCCGTTGCCGTTCTCGTCGGGATGCCATTGCTGGAAGATGCCGAACTGGATCGCGATCGCGACGCTCTGCGAGTCTGGCTTGTCGGACGATTCCACCGTCCAGGACAGCGGGTAGGCGCGGAACGTTCCCGCGCGGTCGAGTTGGACTTGTGCTCGTTGTTCTGTGCTCATGGGGATGGAGTTGGTTCTATTGCTTGAGGATTCCGAGAGTGCGCCAGATCGCGCCGGGATCAGAGATCTCGAACGGTTGCGCGACCTGCGCCGTGCGAGACTTAGCGATGTGCGTGGGAAGCTCGACCGTGTAGATCGTGCGCGTGCCCGAGCCGCGACCCTTGCCGCTTTCGACGTGAATGTCGTAGCCGACGAAGAGCACGTGGTTCGCCCACTGCTTCACGCGATCGCGAACGCTTCCGCGCTTGTTCTTGTCACCGGTGTACAGGTGCGGTTCCCACCGGATGAAGTCTTCGCCGCCGGGGTTCGGCACCGGGCTCGCGACTTCGTGCGCGATCAGGCACACGTTGAGCCCCTTGCGCAGCAGTCGATCCATGTCGGCCAGGAGCCCGTTGAACTCCTCGGCGACGTACTGCCAGCCCTTGCCGAACCCGAAGTCCTCGATCGAGTTCACGACGCGAGAGGCGCCTTCGCCCTTCGTGCCGCCGGCTCGCCGGGTCGCGATCACGTGCTCCTTGGCGAGCTCTTCTGCGACCGTCGCCGTGTCGAGCACGATGGTCTGGATCCCCGGCGGTGGGCTGGCGTTGATCGACGCGAGCCGGCCGCGCAGGCCGAGCCAGTCGACGATCGACGAGTCGCGGTCGACGTCGAGCTTCACGGTTCCGCGTTCGACGTCCAGGAAGAGCGGAGCAGGAAGCCACGCAGCGAGCGTGCTCTTCCCGATGCCGCCCGGCCCATAGATCACGATGCTCTCGGCGCCAGAAATCACGCCCTTGGAGATCTCCAGACCGACGGCAACGGGAACCGTCAGCCTCGGACTTCTGTTGTCGGCATTGGATGCCGACGGCGCCGGCGGTGCGCCCTTCACGGGCGGCGGCGGCGCAGCAGGTCTTGTCGTCATGTCGTTTCCTTGGTGGTGGTGGCTTCCCGAACAAGCTCGGGGTGCACGTGTTGCCGGCGCTTGAATCCTTCCGGCGGCGGCGCGCCGCGGAGCGGCACGGCGTTGTTCGAGCAGAGCGAGAAGAAGGCGCAGGTGCCGAAGGTCTCGCACGCGTCCGGGTTGCGGAACCAGAGGCCCTCACGCTCCGCGTGCTCGATCATGCGAACCTGCCGGTCCAGATCGACGAGAAGCGCGTCGTACTCCGGGCCGGTGCGCGGCACTTCGCGACGCGCGAAGTAGTAGGTCGGGCGATCACCGACGTCAGCGGTGAGCCTGGCGCCGTAGAGCTCCAACGTCTCGCTCTCGGTCGCGAACGCTTCGGCGAGCAGCGAGCCGTCGAAACGCTCGGCGTAGTAGACCGCGCTGCCGTCTCGCTCGACTTCCTTGCGCATGCGCGCAAGGTCGGCCTTAGTCAACCCCTTGGGGTTGATCGTCGGCTTGCGCACGACGTCGTACAGGATGAAGTCGGGTCGGTTCTCGGCGATGCCGTAGAGCCCGACCTGCACGTCGAGCGCGAGCTTGCGCCAGTAGTCGGACGCGGCGTCGATCGCGTCGCTCGTGGTCTTGCGTTCGATCAGGCCGCGGCGCCCGTCCGGCGTCTTCAGGCGTCCGTCGCGCTGACCTTCGTACTTTCGGCCGTTGAGCTCGAACGAGAACACGGTCTCGGTCTCCATGAGCGCGATGGGCTGCGCGCTCCAGTACCAGGCGTACGCGGCGAAGAGCCGCGCGAGCTTCACGGCCCACCGCGCGCCGGGCGCGCGGGACGCGATCATCGCGTAGGGATCGCCACCGCGCGCCTGCACGTCGAACGCCTGGTGCCAGACGTGCCCGACCTGGAGCACTTCGCGCTCGTCACCGAAGGCGCGCTCAAGTCGCTGGCCGTACTGCAGCTCGTACTTCTGGAGGCAGAGCCTCGCGCACGAGAGCGAGGAGTTGGTGTAGCTCTCGACCGTCATCGGTGCGCACACTCAGGTCCCAGGCCCAGCGCGATCGAGGCCGGGTGCGTGAGTTTTCTGTTACAGACGGAACAGCGGCTCTCGCGCAGGATCGTGTAGCCCTCGCCGGCGAAGTGCGAGTGCACGCGCTCTTCGAGATCTTCCTGGTGCAGCTTGCGCAGCGCGAGATCGAGGAAGATCGCGACCTTCTGTTCGTGCGCCGACCATCCGCCCTTGTACTGATAGTGGTAGCCGTCGAGCGGAAGATGCGAGTCGGGTCCACGAAAGCGTGACCAGATCCGAGCTTGCGGCCACGGCTTGCCGTCCTGGTCGCGCTCGTTCTCGTTCCAGAACGCGACGCCGCGGTAGTCGCTCGTGTTGTCCGGCCCGACGAGCAGCGAAATGATCCTGCGGCCTTCGAGCTCGCCGCCCTTTGCCGTGTGCACCTTGACAGTGAAGTGCCCGTGCTTCGGGTGGGCGACGGTGTAGGTGCCGCCATGCAGGATGGGGGCGCCGGCGCGCATGGCGCCCAGGATTGCTTCGTCGAGTTGTCGCGGTTCCATCGGTCCAGGTCTCGCGCACGGTTCGGTGTGCGCGCGAGTTCGAGGGGAAGGATCGGAGTGCCCCCGCGGTTCGTTGTGCGGGAAGCGCTAGGTCAGCGACTCTACCTCGAACCCGTGGGAGCGCAAGCCCTCCAGGAGCCTCGAAAAAAAGCCAACCCCGCCCAGCATGCAGCGTGGCGGGGTTGGCGGCCCGAATGGGCTGGCTGGCAGGTTCAGGCGAGCGCCACTGCGGCAACGCGCAGGGCGCCCTGGATCAGCCCGAGCAGCTGGAAGTCGATCGCCGACGCTTGGGCGTGCGTCTCGATCCCGGCGCGCATGGCGACGTTGTTCCGCTCGGCTCGCACGGCCTGCTCGAAGCCCGGCTCGTGCGCGATCGTCGACAGGTGCAGCGCGCGCTCGCTCATGTAGAGCGCGATCGCGCGCGGCGTTTCCTTCATGCGAGCGCCGGTCTCAGCGATCGCACTGGTCAGAAGTCCCTCGAAGTCGTTGACGTCATGGTTCATGGTCAGAAGATCCCCTGCAGCTTGGTGATCGTGGTGGTGAAGTTGGCGACCTGTTCGAGCAGCGAGAGCCGGACGCCTGGCCCAATCTCGCCGTCCTGGAGCTTGTCCTCGATGCCTCGCTGCGCCCACGGCGCCATGCTCGGCCACGAGATCGTGCGAAGCGTGGACACGTCTCGCGCAGTGAGTGCTGCGCCAAGCTTGTCGCCGCTCGATCGGAGCGATGCGGCCGCGGGCTCGACGAGCTCGCCGTCCTCGACTCCATCGGCGACGCCGCGAAGGTAGTCCTCCTGAACGGCCGGCCACGAGAGCTCGGCCGCCGGGAAGAGCGTCGCGGACTTGCTCCGCGATCCGATGCACGAAGCGAAGAGAGAGACCGTCAGAAGCGCGACGGCCAGCGCTGCGATTCGTTTCATGCCCGCCGATCCTACCGACGGGTCACTCCGGCGCCCACTCAGAGATTGACCACCGCAGGAGATCCGCGTCCTTGGGCATGTAGAGCGGGTGCCGCGGCTCGCCGTTTTCGCACACGCCAAGGCAGAAAAGTCGCGGCCCTAATTCGCGCGCCAGCGTGCGCACCGTGCGCACCTGCACCGCGGCCGTCTCGGGCGCGTCAAGCAACGTGCCCCACGCGAGCACCACGTCGACACCCTCGCCCATGATCCGGCGCAGCGCACCGACGTTGCCAGGCCCGATCGGGTCGGCCATCTTCAGCATGTCGCGCGGTTCGGTCGCGCGAGCAGCGAAGAGGTTCCCGACGATCAGGCGCCCGTAGCCTTCGCGCTTCGCGTACCCGATGCACCGGCGAACGGTCGGATCGAGCCTGGTCGCGGTTGCGCTACTTGGATTGAACATCAGGAACGCGAGCGCGTCGGCATGCCGGCCGGCGAAGAGATCGCCGGCGATCGCACGCTCCAGGCGGTAGCGCCAGGTACCGCACTTCGAGAACTCGGCCTGCCCGATCACTTCAGCCGGATCCGCTTGGCGTCATCGACGTCTTTCGGAAACTCGAAGACGCGAGCGTCGGGCTCGCAGCGGCCGGCGTAGCGCTGTGTCCCGCTGTGCGTGGTGGGTCTCGGGATTCGCTGCGTGCACGTCACCGTGAAGATGTGGGCTGGGCGGTACTCGAACGGCTTGGTGTATGGGACCACGCGCTCAGCCTTCCTGAACTCACCCCAGAAGACACATCGCCCCAGAAGGCGCGCCGCGAGCGACTCCGGACGCGCCGGCGGTGCGAACGCATCGGCGACCCACTCGACGATCTCGGCGCAGCCGATGGCGCAGCCGGAGAACTGCGCGAACCCATGCGGGAGCACGAGCAGCGGGTCCTTGTAGAGTGCGCCGTCGCAGCAGCGAACGTAGACGTGGACAGGCTCACTGATGTCGTTCATGTCGGTTCGATCTCACGCCACGGCGCGAAGTGTCCACAGTCGCAGCACACCGCGATCACCCCTGGACGTCCCTCGCTCCTGGCAAAGATCGGCGCGGTGTACTCGCTCGCGCATTCCAGGCACGGCTGCACACCGGAGATCTCGGCACGCTTGGCGCGCTCCCGCTCCAACTGCACGAGCGTATCGTCGGCGCGCGTCCTCGCCAGATCAGCGCGGTGATCCAGCTCCCGGAACTCGCGCTCGCGAATCGCGATGTCCTTGCCCCACGCGATCGCCATGTTGCCGGCGCGCTCTTCCTCTCGGCGGAACGCCTTCTCGGTCTCGTCGAGATCGGCGCCGAGCGCGAGCACTTCATTGAAGAGCACGAGCAGCGCGTCGAGCTGGACGCTGGAGTCAGGGCCAAACGTGACGGGCGGGGACTCTCCGCGTCGGAACGTGAGGGTCACGCCGACGAGCTCGAACGCGAACTCCACACCCTCTACCTCTATCGCAAGTCGCTTGCTCATGGCGGCGGTAGCCTCTTCTCCTCCATGTTGAGGGCGTGCGTTTTCGGGACGGACTCTTCGCGCGTCCGCCTGATGTTCTTCTGGAGCTCGCCGAGATCCATCGCGGTCGCGAGAAGCGACGCGCGTGTGCTGACCAGCGCAGCAAGCGTGAGCGCCCAAGCCGGAGCGGCCTGAAGGTGCATGGAGACGATCGCCACCACGGTCACCAACAGGTCGCCGGCGCGCGCGTAGACCAGAAGGGTACGGCGCGGCATGGATCAGTCCCCGCGCTTCGCGGCATGGCCTTCGAGCGCCGCGTCGAGCTTCCCGCGCAGGAAGTCGGCGCACTCGCGATCGCTCTCGACGAGCTCGCTGGCGAACCTGGAGAGCTCACCCATGGGCAGCCTGGTCAGCTTCTTCAGGACCACCGCGCTGGCTCGGGCGCGTTCGCCACGGGGCTTCCCACTGCTCCGCTTGCCTTTCGGCTCGCTCGGCGACTTCTCTTGCGGCTTCGCGAAGGGCTCGGACGTGTTGCTCATATCGCTGGCTTCTTTGGCTTCTTGGTGTCGGTGAAGACGAAGAGAGCACCACGCCGCACCGCCGGCAGTAGCGCTCGACGAAGACCTCGCGCTTCGCAAGGATCCGTGTACTCGTGTCGTCACCGCGCGGCATGAGCGCCGCTGGGACGCCGGCGGTCTCGAACTCCGTCGCCTTCAGGAGCGACGTACCGTCGTGCTCGAAGAGCGCGCACACGATCCGCGCCAGCGCCTTGCGCGCGCGGATCGTGTGCAAGCGAGCCAGGATCCGAAGGCGACGGCTCACGACTCGGCCTCGACTTCGAGGATCGACGCGGAGAGCTCGCGCACACCTTGAGCGAAGTCGAAACGCGATCCGACCAGCCAGTCGAAGACGTCATCATCGTCGCCGACCACTCGCGCGCAGAGCGCGATGTCATCGTAGGAGTGCGGCAGGGCGTTCCGGTCCTTCTTGCTTCGCGCGACGATCTCGTGCGAGTGCCCGACGCGCCGGCGGTAGAACGTGCCGGCAAGCTCGAAGCCGCGGCACGCGAGCTCGTGCGCGAAGATGAGCTCGCGCGCGGTTTCGAAGTCGTCAGCCGCCGCGATCGGCGCAGCTATCTGCTCGGCCGCGAGCTCGTCGCGCGTCTCGATCCTCTCGTCCTCGCTGGTCTCGATATCGAGCACGGAAACAACGCAGCCGTCCAGGACCACCACGAGCTCGTCGCCCTCGAAGATGCGGGGCTCGGCGGACTCGCAGCCCCCGAAGAGGCTCCAGTCTTCCTTGGTGAACGGACGGAACGTCGGCCTGGTGGAATCGGGAGCGACCGCGTAGCGATCGATGATGGTGTCGAGCGGGTTCTTCATGCTCACAGCCTTCGGCCGCTCGACGCTTCCGACTGGAGCCGGACTCGACGAAAAGCCAACCCAACTGTACCCGCTCCCGGCAGGGCCGCCATCCCCCTAGAGCGCGGAGCGCTCTTCTTTCCGCTGCGCATCGGCGGCGCAGATCGACCGGCTCAAGAGCTCCGGCCACGGAGCTGTTGCATACTCCGGGATGAAGAAAGAAAGGCGCACCGCAGCTTCGGCGGGCAGCGGCATCAGCTCGGCGAGCTCGGCGGTCTTTGGCGTCGGCCAGCCCTCGACGATCTTGTGCGCGAGCTCCGGCGGCGCACCGACCTCAAGCAGCATGCGGTAGGCGTCCAGCGTGCAGCCGTTCTGGATCCGCAGGCCGACGATCCTGGCGAATGCCAGGAACCCGGGGCAGGCGCTCACGATCGCAAGGCGCGCGAGTCGATCGGCGAACAGGTTCATGGAGGAAAAGAGGGCCGCCCTGCGATGCAAGCCAGGACGGCCCCCCGACGTCTTCACCCTTCTTTCCCTGAAGGGGGAGCCCAGCGCACCGGGGTGCGTCACCCCCGTCCGGCGCTCCCAGGCAACTGTACCCCCCCTGCCGAAACCGGGGGGGACATAGGGCCAATTCCTTGCGCTGCGTCGAGTCGCTGCCGCTGGAACCGCTGCGCGGCCTCCGCGCGCTTCTGCAGGAGCGCTTGCTGCACTTCGAACGTGGCCGTCACGAGCGCCGGAGCTCCGGGCTTGCTGAGCTCGGCATGCACCATCGCGAACGCGTCCTCTTCGCTCGCGAACTGCCCGGCGTATCCGCTCTTCGGATCGCTCCAGAGCCGTCGCGCAGTCTCGCGCGCGATGCGTTCGACGTTCGCCTGGTCCAGCGTCACGATCATGCGGTCGCCGACGTTGGGCACGTGATGCGGAGCGTACGGGTCGCCGCCCCACAGCACGTGTCGAAGCTCGCGCGAGTTGTCACGCGAGATCACCACGTAAGGCGTCACGCCGTCGCGGCTGTTCCAGATGGCCTCGATCTCGCGCCCGTCCTCGCTGGAGTAGAGCATGAGCCTGAAGGCTTCGACGAACTCGTGCAGCCCCGCTCGCTTCTGGATCGGACGCTCCGCGACTTCCGGTCTCTCGCTCACCTCTCCGTCCTGTCTCGTCGCTTCGCGACGTTCTCACGCCCCATGTTCACAAGACGCGCAGGGTCTTTCCTCAACCCGAGCCCATGCGCCTTGCTGTTCACCGACTTGACGCTGCGGCCGAAGCGACGCGCGAGATCGACGTTCCGCGTGTGCGTGTAGTCGCGCCGCAGCTCTTCGATCTGCTCTTCCGTCCACCTCGGCATCGGCCGACCCTTGAAGGAGCGCTTGTCCTTCGAGATCGCGAGCTCGGCGGCCTTGCTCGCGATGTCGGACTCATTGCAGGAAAAGATTCGCGCGAGCTCGGCGTCGCTGGTGCGGCTGTACTGCCGCCGCAGAGCCTTGGCCTCGTCGAAGCCCCAGACCTTCACGTGGTCGAGCCTTCGGTCCACTCGCGCAACAGCACGACGAGCTCGCTGAGCGACTTCGCGACCACACGACGCGAGTGCGTGACGCGCGCGAACTGCTCACGCGCGGCAGGCGGGAGCAGGGCGACCACCGGGGAGCCGTCCGTGCCGGACGGCTGGTCGACGTGCTCGGAGCTCTCGATCACCACGAAGAAGCCGCCCTCGACCCGCTGGACCGTGAAGCCGTCACCGTATTGGCCAGGCCCCTTCTTCGGCAGGGCGGGCGCGCGGTGCCTGAATGCGCTCGGATCGGGCTGCTCGTTCACTCTTAGGAATCCTCAGAACAACCCTAGCGCCCCCGGCGTGACCTGGCAAACTGGCACTCCTGCGACGCGCGCACCCCGACTACCGGGGACGCGGAAGCCGGCTCGGCGGCTTCGTTCGGTTGGGGGACCCCTCCAGATCTCTCCCCTCCTCCTCCTTCGTCTGGAGCCCCTTCCCGTCGCAGCCTTCCCTGAGCCCCCTGGCTTCGCGCCAGGGGCGGGCAGAGTTCAGGTGCTCCGACGGCCGCGCTTCGAGCTCGTCGGGCGCCCACGCGAAGCGCGGCGGCTCCATGCGGCCAGGAGCCTGGTGGCCGGGACTTCCCCGGCCTCCATGCGGATGAGCCACCACCGTGAGACGCCGGCGACCCAGGCGAACTGGACCACCGTGAGACCGGCGCGCAACCGAGCGATCAGGCACCGCTCGTGCGTCAGGATCCGGCCGAGCCGCGGCCGCGGGATCCCGTCGAGCTCGCCACCCGTCTCCCATCGGCGGTAGCGGTACAGGCTCACGCCATGCCGCCGTGCCGCCCGTGCCTGCCCGTCGCCGGCACGACGGCGGGCGAGCAGGAGCACTTCGTGCGGCTTCAGCTTCCCGACCATGCTCGACACGCTAGCGCAACCCGGAGAGCAGAGCGAGCCCCGACCCGAAGGACGGGGCTCGCTCAAAGGTTGCCGACGCGCAGCCGAAGCCACGCGAGCCACGCGTCACGCCTTCGGTGTCCCTCGGATGAGTTCGACGAGCTGCATGGTGATCAGGCGCAGCTTCTCGATCTCGTCCTTGTGCGCGTCTTCCAGTCGAGTCAGCGCGGAAGTGAAGTCCGCGCGCTGTGTGGCAAGGTCCAATCGAAAGTCTGTGATCAGCTTCGGGATCGCCTTCGCGACCAGATACCAGGCGAGCGCTCCGAATCCGCCCGACGTCGCCAACTGGAGGATGAGCTCCAGGCCGCCCCCTCCGCCACCGTTCGGTTCGCTCACGTGTACAAGACTCCAAAGGCGGGCGTAGAGCCCGCAGCCATAGTGATCAGCTTCTGCGCGTTGGTATCCGTGCTGCGGTGCACGATCTGGATCGTGTCGCCGGCAAGGATCAGCGCGTTCGCAATCGTGCCCGTGGTCATGCCCGCGACGATCAGCGGGACGAAAGCTCCGGCGTTGATCCGGTACTCGACATCGCCAACGGTGAACGCGCTCGACAGCGTGAACACGTGATCGGTCGTGTCGTTGACCACGGTGAAGGCGGCCGAGACTTCATCCTTCAGGAGCGCGGTGAACTCGAAGAACCCGGTCAGCGCACTCGTGATGTTGAAGTCCCACACCAGGTCGTAACGCGACGGGTAGACCGTGCTCTCGAACGAATGCTTCGCGCGCAGCGCGACACGCAGGCGCGTCGGCAGGTCGCCGTTGGTCGCCTCCAGGATGTCCAATCTCCGAAGCGTGCCGCTCGCAAGAGCGGCAAGGTCTTGCGTGAACAGGAGCGTGTTCGCTCCGTTCGGGTCGTTGCGAACGTCGACCTCGTGCGTGGTCGTGTTGGCGCCGGGGAAGTCGGCGAAGAGCGTCGCCGCGTCGGCGAGCAGCGCGCCGATCTCGTCGATCGTGCGGAAGTCTCGCCTGCGGAAGGCGAGGCCGATCCCGATGCTCTCTCCCGACCCGGTGCCCTCCAGGCTCGTCGAGCTCGCGAAGCGAACGGAGTTCAGCGAGAGCTCGCACGGCGCGTACGGCCTCCGCGTCCTGTTCGCCATCGCGAAGGCGATGGTGGTCGCAGCCGACTCGGCGACGAGATCGCTCTGCGAGCGCGGGAGCAGCTTCACATCGATGTTGCGTCCGGCCGGGATCGAGAGCCCGCCCATGGCCGCGCCCACGAAGATCAGGTAGACGGGCGCCCCGATCAGGTGCGCGGCCTGCACGGAGTCGAGCACGCCGCGGTACACGTTGTTGAGCTGCACGTTGGCGCCGTTGGTCTGCGCGCTCGACACCAGGAAGAACTCGTCGTCGACCAGGCAGAGCGTGAGCAGGTCGGTCCCGAGCTGCACGAGATCGGTGACGTCCGGGAAGGCAACCTCGATCGCGCCTTGCGTGTCCGGCGTCGGCGTGATCAGGAGCGTTGCCAGCGGCACGACTGAGCCCGCCGGCAAGGCCAGGTTGAGCGCTCCGATTCGGACGAATCCAAAGGATTCGCCGAACTCCGCGAAGGCGCCGGCCGGCGTGCCGACAGCGTTGCGCTGCACCATCTTGAACGAGACCTCCGGCCCTTGCCGGCGCGCGAAGGCGTACACCTTGTCGCCGATCGGGCTGCTACTCCCGGGATCTCGCAGCACGAGCGCGCGCGGCGCTTCGAAGGCGCGCTGCTCGGACGGCGGAAACGGGACCAGCGAATCGCTCGGCGGAGTCCAGCTGGTCGGCGCCGGCGGCGCGAACGAGCCGACCGCCGAGTAGAAGACGTCCTGCACGGTGTCGATCAGGATCTCGCCTTCGAGCAGGTGGCCGTAGTCCACCGACTTCACACGCATGGGCAGCCGCACGAATCCAAGGTCGGGGTCGGTGAAGGCGAGTACGTCGCCAGGCAGCACACCGTAGAAGGTGCGGTCGACGATGAAGGTGCCCTGCGCCAGCGGAATCGCGAGCGTGCGCAGCGTGCGCCAGGCGATGTTGTTCGCGAGCGTCTTGTCCTTGAGGCCGGGGTGCGTGACGGTCGACGAGACGTTCGCGCCGATGATGCGCACGAGCGCCATGTCCTGCGCGAAGCCGTAGGTCTCCTTGTAGCTGTCGTCTCGCTGCTGGAACGGAACGCGGACCTGGTTGCTCGTGCCCTCCCACGTCCCGCGCGTGAAGGTGCGGATCTCCAGGACGTTCGTCGCGTTGAGCTCCGGGATCGTCAGCGGGTCGTAGTCGGCGCGCGTGAGCTTGACCTCCCACAGCCCGTTGACCGGGTTCTGGTAGAGCACGCCGCTGATCTGCTCCTCGACCCTGCGGATCAGGTCGCCCACGTCCTCAATGCGATCGAGCAGCATCGAGAAGCCGTTGCCCTCGTCGAAGAGCACCACGCCGACAGCGCGGAAGTTGACCTGGTTGATCTCAGCCGTCGGGATCCCGCGCCCCCAGTCGATGTTGGTCAGCGCCTCGAAGAGCACGCACATCGGGTTCGCGTCGCCGTCGTTCACCACGTGTCGGCCCGCGGTGATCGCGAGCACGTTCGGGCACCGGCGGACCTCGAAGCTCCACGCCTGGATCGACGTCGAGTTGCCGAGGTACGGCGGGTCTACGTCGGGCACCAGGTAGCAGATGTCCGGGTACGACGGCGTGACGCCGCTGAGAGACTGGAAGCCGCTGGTCGTGAGGTTGAAGGTCGCAGAACCGACATCGACCGCGACCGGGTTGGCCGGGAACACCGAGTAGTTCCCACGCGACTGCACCACCACGCCCGTGATCGCTCCGCCACCGCCCACGGTCGTGACCTTGACCCGCGCCGGCGTGGTGAACGTGCCGCCCTGCACCGTGAGGATCTGGTCGACGCTGTAGCCCGTCCCTGCAGCGACGATCGCAGCCGCGTCGATGAAGCGCGCCGACAGGTAGGTCGAAGGCGCTTGCGAGTCGGTCCCTCCGAAAAGCCGAAGGACGGCCTGCACGCCGCCGTTGCCGAGCTCGTCGCCGCCGAACAGCTCAGGCTCGTTGACGGTCAGCGTGTTGCCGTGCGTGACGCTCCCGGAGAACACGAGCTTGTCGCCGACCCATGCCTTGCGCACTTCGTCGATGGGGCCGGTACAGATCGCGAGCTGCATCCCGAGCCGATACTTGAAGCCGACCACCTGCTCTTCCGAGCCCGAGAAGATCCCGGTCTCGACCTCGATCGTGATCGCTTCCTGCCGCAGGTCTCCGTACCAGGTGACGTTCGGCCCCTTCACCTGCACCGTGCCCCACAGCAGCGGCACCGGACGCCCCTCGGTCGCGGTCGGGAATTGGAAGTCGCCGAGCCCTGACGGCTTCGCGTTCTCCAGGTCCGGCTTCGGCTTGAGCAGATCGCTCAGCACGAACATGGCCGCGTACAGGAGCAGCGTGAACCAGAATGGGGGCTCGTCGATCGAGCGCCTGGCGCGCTCGCGCGACTCGCGACCTCCGGTCATCCTGGCGGTGAATCTCACACGACTCCAGATTGGAAAGGATTTCTCGTGGGGACAAAGGGGAAGCCCCCGTATCTGAGCACGTTGCCGAACTTGGCGCTACAGGTCGCGATGTCGTGCGCGCAGCCCGCGAACACGTTCACGAGCGGCGGGACAGTCGAGAACGGCAGCAAGAGCGTAAGCGCAGCGCCTGCGTGCGAGAGGACCATCCGGAAGTCGCTCTGTCCGATCGCCTCCACGTAGCCTCCGGTGAACCAGCCGTCCGCGTACGCCGGCGAGATCCCGACCACCGTCAGCACGTTGCCGACCTGAGACGTGACCGTTCGATTCGCTGCCCTGAAGGCAGCGTTGGTGTCATCGACCTGGCAGGTCAGCGGGTCGTACAGGACGTGGTTGCACGGCCCCTGGTAGGTCCGCCGCGGAATCGTGCGCCCGTTCGACGCGAGCACCGGGCGAGAGATCAGGATGCACTCGCGCCCCTGCTTCTCGAAGCGCGCCGCGTTCACGAAGCCGTCGAAGACCGTCACGACCTCGGGTGTCGGCGTGTCGCTGCGATGGAAGCGCTGCACCTTCAGGCGCACGCGGATCCCCGGCATGACGCCGACAAAGAACTGCGCCACATCGTCGCTCGTCGGGAGGCGCACTACGAAGTCCTGATCCCGTCGAGCGGGATCTTCGCGCGTGCCATCGCGACTGACAGGCCGGGGCGTGAAGATGGTCGCACCGATCGTCTGCGAGTCCTCCGCTGACGTGTAGAAGAACTGCTGCGCGCCGATCGTGAAGGTGTAGACCTCGACCGGCCGACCGTCCTCGACGCTCGTCTCCTTGCTCTGATAGGTCATTCGAACACCGCAAGGATGGGGACAACCAGGTGCGCCAGGTGCGCCTGCGGACGGAACTCGATGCGCACGTCATCGGTGTCGAGCCGCACCTTCTCGATGTACTCGATCCGCGAAATCTGCGCAGGCGTGAAGGTCGCCGGCCAGGTCGTGTCGAGCACGAGCTGGTCGACCCCCGCCGAAGGCACCGACGAGCTCAGCACCGTCCGGAAGAGCGGCGCGGCGCCGCTCGCGAAGTTGATCCGCAGGACGTTCTTGGGCTGGCGCTGCCGGACGAATTGCGCGTAGCCGACCAGCGAGCAGGTCAGCACGTTCGAGCCGCTGAGCAGGTTCGCACTCGGGAAGAGATCGTCCGAATCGCGCACGATGTAGAAGGAGACCTGCTTGCCGCGCAGCGCGTGCACGAGCCCGCGAAGCTCCCACACGGCCTGTCGCCCCTCGGCTCGCAGCGAGAGCGCGTGCCCGCGCTTGTGGCGATCCCACGGCGAGCCGACCTCACGCACGCCCGTCGCGTTGTCCAGGTCGATGATCTCGATCGTGAACGTCTCACGCACGGTCGAGCTCAGGACGCTGTTCCCGCGATCGAGCAGCAGCTTCCCGTTGAAGGTCGAGAACGGCGCCAGGCTGGCGAGGTTCGAGTCGTTGTCTGTGACGCGGAACCGGATCTCCTTGGTCGAGAGCCCCACCGGGTAGCGGCCACCCTCGACCGTCGGCGGCATCTCACAGATCCGCAACGGGAACACCGACGTGCCCACCGAGTAGGCGTTGAGCAGCGGCGACGCGAACGTGATCGTGGTCGCGGTCTTCGCCGTGATCTCGGACACGTCGAAGACGCCCTGCGACGTGAAGACGCACACGAGCCCGCCGATTCGGAAGTCACGAAGCGCGGTCTCGTCGACCGTGATCGAGAGAGCGCCGATCGAAGCGGCCACCGCGAGGAAGCACTCGTCGAACCAGACCGGGACTCCGAAGGTGCGCGCCTGCCAGTCGAACAGCAGGTTCTCCAGCGTCTGCTTCTCGATCCCTTCGTCCTCGAAGGTGCTGAACTCGAAGAACTGCCGCGGGTTCTTGCGCAAGCTCGGCCTGCGCTCGGAGCCGCCCTTCGCGCGCTGCACGTCCGTGAGGAACGAAAGCACCTCGGTGTACTCCTGCTCCGGGCGGTTGCCCCACAGGACCACCCGCTGGATCTCGATCGGGACCAGAATCGTCGAGACGTCGAAGAAGAAATCCAGGGTCTCGTCGACGAAGGGGTCGCCCGACGTCGACACGTCGAGCGTCATCTGAATGCCCTGCAGACCGAAGACGCTCACCGGCAGGCTCGGCTGTCCGACGAGATCGACGCCCACGCCGGCGTTGTTGACGAAGGCCGTCCACTGGTGCGTGTCGCGACGGAACGCGGAGAAGACCTCGATCGGAACCGACTGATCCGACAACAGGTTGCCGAAGTCGAAAGACCGCGGGATCACGTGGAAGTGCTCGAACCAGTCGAGCCCCGGCGTCCCGACGAAGACCGCCGCGCGCTGCGCATCGGACGCAGGGACCTTCTTCGTCGGCGAACTGACCGCGGCCGAACGCGTGTCCAGGAGCGTGAGCGCGAGCGGATCGTCGATCGTGAGCTCCGGGACAGCGATCGTGTGCGAGAACGCGTTGGCCGCGCGCCCGATGTCCAGGATGATCGGCGCGTCCGCGACGCGGTTCACGCGGTGACCTTCTTGTACGCGATGCCAAGGTAGCCAGAACCGCGTGCCACGGAGTTGATGTCGCGCAGCGACATCGGGAAGACGAGCCAGTCGTCGCCACCGTACGGCACCACCTGCGCCGGCGAGAAGTGCCGGATGTTCACGCCGCGAACGTCGGCCTGGTAGCCGAGCAGCCGAACCTTCGTGCCGGTTCCGACGCCCACGTCGCCGTTCACGTGCCAGAGCGCGATCGGGTATCCGGGGATCAGGCCGGTCGTGGGCGAGCCCGCGAAGAAGCCGAAGTCGCTCGCGATCGGACCACCGCGAAGGCCGCCCTGGATGAAGGCGCGAGCGACGGCCGCGGTGTCGGTTCCGAGGCTGGTGTCGCGCGCCCACACGACGCCCCACTTGCCGGAAACGGCCTGGCTCTCCAGCCCTTCTATGTGCAGCGTCGCGTAGCGATCCTCGTCTGTGCTGCTGGTCGAGTTGCCGAGCCCGTCGAGCCCAATGGAAGAATCGCCCAACAGCTCGTTGTTGTTGGTGCTCGGGTGGTAGTGCCCGTAGAGGTACTCGCCGCCTGTCCAGTCGCCGAACTTCGAAAGCGTGCCGGATCCGAAGTGCACGAAGAGCCCGGTCGACACCTCGACAACGACGTGGATGTACGCGGGGCTCGCGTCCTTCTCGAAGAACCAGTAGTTCGGGTACGGACCCGTGCCCACGAAGTCGACGTTGCGCTCGGTGAACAGGTTCGTGCGGGTCTGCGAGCTCGTCGCGTTGTAGCCCTGCCCTGAATCGTTCGGGTGATTCCCAGGTGCGTTGCCGCCGGTGTACCCCAGCGCCTGGTGCAGGCTCATGATGTTCGCGGTGTCGCTGCCCCACCGACCAGAGAAGTAGACCGTGCCCTTGTGAAACGCGAACTGCTTGGCGGTGTTGTCGCGCTGATCCTCGGTCCAGCCGTTCGCCTGAAGGAAGGTCGAGAGCTTCGCGATCAGGTCGGGAATGTCGGCCGCTTGTCCAGTCTCGAAAGCCATCGGCTCAGTTCTCCCGAAGAGCGAGGTAGCTGGTGGTCGCCGTGCGGTTGCCGTTCTGCAGCACCGTGTAGCGGTGATTGTCCTGGCCGAGGAACGTGGCCTCGGAATTGATCGTCGGCGAGCCGTCCTTGGTGATCCAGAACACGCCCTCCAGCTCGCCGACGAGTTCGAAGATGAAAGGCGACGTCTCGGTCGCCATGACAGTTGCAGGCAGGAGGATCCGCAGGTCGTCACCACTGTTCTCGGTCGGGTAGAAGAGCGCCTCCTGGCTTCCCGGAGGAATACCGTCCTCCGGCAGGATCGCGTCGAGCGAGAGGCCCACGCCTGCGGTCGGCAGCCCAACCACCTGGTCATCGACGAGCGCGCCAGTTCGAAGCGGTCGACCGATCGGCCAGACAATGAAGTTTCGCTGTCCGGTGCGCGTCGGGCTCACACCGTCACTGACGTTAGCGTTCGTGAACTCGCGCCACGCATTGAGAAGGTACGCGAACGCGGGACCAGTTCGACCCGTCACGTTGAACACGTCGGTGAGACCGGACATGCGCCCGATGTTGGCGTCCAGGTACCACGAGTTGCGCCGCGACGTCGCCCCGCAGACGAAGATCGGGTACGGCTGCTCCGTCGAAGTCCCGAAGGGATTCAGGTGCCCCAGGTGCATGCTCGGGTAGTACGCGAAGGACGCGTCCTCGACCTTCACGTAGAGGCAGAAGCGGCGCGCCGTTGCCTGGATCCGCCACACGATCGGGAACGCGGTCGACGGCTTGAGCACCATGAAGGCGCCCTCGGTGTTGTGGATCGAGCCGTCCGCGTTGAAGCCGGGCGAGACGAATGCCTGCTGGTGCAGCGGCAACGTGGCGTTGTAGCCGAGCATGGCGAAGAGCTGCCAGTTCCTCACCGTGTTCAAGCCCGAGACGTCGAGCTCGTTGAAGGTGCGGATGCCAACCAGGATGTCCTCGGTCCCGCCCGTGCCCTGACCTTCAAGCACAAGCACCTGGTCGCTGGTCGTGTCATCGGCGTAGGTGATGGTCAGCTGCAGACCGCTTCCACCGCCACCGCTCGGACTGTTCGGGTTGGTCGGCGGCTCCTCGTAGTTGCCGTCCGTCGCTCCGACAACAGTCACGGCCGTGACCACGGTGGCCACGACGGTGAGGGTGAACTGCGCATCCTGCCCAGCGAAGCCCTTCACCGAGCCCGTAGGGCTCAGCGTGACCGTGGCGCCGTTCGTGTAGCCCGCGCCGCCGTTCGCCACCACCGCGCTCACGGCCTTCTTCGTGCGCCTGCGCACGATCCAGCCCGTTCCCGCGAAGGTGAGATCGAAGGTCGCGCCGGTGCCGTTCGCCGACGCGACGGCTGCACCGCTTGCGAGCAGGTTGGTCGACGTGGTGGCCGCGGCCGTCACGTCAGTCGGGTCGACCGTGTACGCGCCGCCACGCGACACGCGAGCCGTGAGGATCGCGCCGCCACCGTCGACCGTCAGGACTTCGATCTTCGCGTCGTGCGTGCGCGTCGAGCCGGTGTTGTCGATGTTCAGGATCTCGCTCACTTCGTAGCCGGAGCCGCCGGCGACGAGCGTGATCGATGCCAGGTTGCGAGACGTGACCACCTGAACTAGCTGCGAGAGCATGTCCAGGTAGTCGGTGGCAGTGCCGGAGTTGTACGTCATCCCGTGAGGCTCTTGACGGTTCTGGAGTTGCGCCGGATCACGTTCATGATCGCTTGCTCGCCTTCGTTGCTCTCGATCCCCGCGGGGATCTCGCTCGGGTCGGTCACGTTCACGACGTTGATCGTCGGGGCCGGCGCGGTCACGTTGACCACAGGTGCCGACGCGTTCGCCATCTTCGCCGCCGTCTCGCCGGCCGGCGTGATCTTGCCGCCGTCGCGTGGCGTGAAGAGCTCGGGACCCTCCTCGCCGACGATGAGCGGCCGGTCTTCCTGCACGAGACCGCCCTCGGCCTCAGCACCTCCGCTGAACAAGCTCCCGATGGCGTTGAAGGCTCCCCCTCCAGGGGAGAACGAATTGATCAGCGCGAGCAGCGCCTTGCGCGCGAGGATGCGCGCCAGGTCGGCCAGAAGACCATCGACGAAGGCCGAGAAGTCGGCCTCGCCCGTGGTCGCGAACTGGACGATCGCGTCCTCGGCTCGCCCGAAGGCATTGACGAAGGTCTGCTCGACCGCACCGCTCACGTCGGCCAACTGGTTCTTGACGCGCGCGAGCCCTGCCGAGAGGCCGGCCGACATGGAGCTCGACGCGACGTTCGCCGCGATCGTGGCCTCGTTAAGCGCGAAGGCGTACTCCTCGGCGCTGATCTTGCTCGCGATCTGGAGCTCGTTGAGCGCCGCGAGCGTCGCCTGGTACTGCTTCGCCGGCTCCTGGATCTGTTGCAGGAGCTCCAGCGCCTGCGGGCTGAGCGGACCCTGCGACTCCTCGCCTGTGGCGACAGGCACCGCCGGCGCCGCCTTGGGGAAGAGCTCAGAGAAGAAGCCCTTGACCGATTCGATCACGGCCTTGGCGCCCTCGAAGAACTGCTGCGCGACGCGCTCGCCTTCCTGGCGCGCGAGCTCTTCCTGGAAGTCGCCAGGGAAGTCCAGGAAGGCCGCGAGCGCTTCGGCGCCACTCTTGCCCTGGAAGCCCTCGGTGAGCGCGAGCGCGGCCGCGCGGCCGGTGTCCGTCATGGCGCCCACGTAGTCGGTCGAGAAGTTGTCCTGGGTCGTGAGCAGCGTCTCGCCGATCACGTTGCCGATCTCTTCGAAGTTCTGCGTCGCGATGCGCTTCAGCGACTCAAAGGGAGCCGAGAAGTCGAAGGTCGCCAGGATCGAGAACTGCCGGACCATGACGTCGATCACGCCCTGGATCACGTCGCCAACCGTCTTGAAGACGCCGATCGTGAAGTTCGCGAACGTCTTCACGGCGCCGAGCGAACCGCTCTCGCCAAACAGGTCATCGAAGCCAGGCAGAATCGCGGACGCGAACTGCTGGAACGATCCGAGCACGGTCTCAAAGGCCGTGCCGAAGAAGTCGATCACGCGCTCGGCGACGGCGCGCAGAGCCGGGATGAAGTCCTGCACGCGCTCGATCAAGAAGGTGAAGCGATCGCGTGCGACGTTGAAGGCAGCCGCGAGCACGTCGCCGAGTCGCACGCCGGCGACCTCGAAGTTCGCGATCTCCTCACGGAAGGCGACCACCACCGCGATGCCGGCGGCCAGGATCGTGGGCAGCAACGTGATCGGGTTCCCCAGCAGTGCGACCTTCAGCGCCGTGAGCCCCTGGATCAGGAGCGGGATCGCGAGCTTGGTCGCGAAGAGCGCAGCGAGCCCCTGCAGCGCTTTCGACGTGACCTCGATGTTCTCCGCGGCGAAGCGAAGCCCCCTGGTCAAGAAGTCGACCAGCGTGCGCAGCGTACCCGTGGCGCCGGACTCGCCGAGCTCCAGGATCACCCCTTGCGCTGCCGATTGCAGCGAGCGCAGCGAGCCGCTCAGGTTGTCGTCCATGATCGCGGCCGTGCGAGCTGCGACGCCGGCGGAGTTCTCCAGCTGGCCGGTCAAGTCCTGGACGAAGGGGATCGCGTTGGCCAAGACCTCGAAGGCCGGCCCGCCGCGGTCGCCGAAGATCTCCAGCGCAGCGCCGGTGTCGATGCCGGCCTCGGCCAGGCGATGCAGCGCTTCGGTGAGCCCCACCTGCGAGACGCGGACCTCCTGCGTGGTGAGCCCGTACGCTTGCAGGATCTTCGCGCTGTTCGCGGTCGGGTTCTCCAGCTCTGAGATCACCCGGCGCAGGCCGGTGCCCGCCAAGCTCGCGTCCAGGCCAGCGTTCGCGAGCGCCGAGATCGCCGCGGTGGTCTCCTCGATCGAGACGCCGACGCCGGCGGCGATGGGCGCGACGAACTTGAGAGCCGACCCGAGCCCCTCGACCGACGTGTTCGACGCGTTGGCCGCGAAGGCGAGCACGTCGTTCACACGCGCCAGGTCTTCGACCTCCAGCCGGAAGCCGCGCAAGGTCGCCGACGCGATCTCGCTCGCGCGAGCGAGCCCCAGGCCGCCAGCCTGCGCCAGCTGGAGGGTGCCTGACGTGGCCCGCAGGGCTTCGTCGGCCGTGAAGCCCGCGCGCGCGAGCTCGCCCATGGCCTGCGCGGCTTCCGTGGCGCTGAAGCGAGTTTCGAGCCCGAGCCGTTGCGCTTCCTCTCGAAGCGCGGCGAACTCCTCGGTCGTCGCGCTCGTGACGGCCTGTACCGTCGACATCTCCTGCGAGAAGTCGGCGAGCAAGCGAACGCTCGACGCGATCCCGATCGTCAGGCCCGCGGCCGCGAAGACGCGAGCGAAGGTTGCGCCGAGCGACTTGGCCGTGGTGTCGACCCGCTTGAGCTCGCGCTCGACCGTCCGCGTGCCGGTGACGGCCTGCTTCGGATCGACCACGACGCGGATCTGGAAGTCGACCAAGCGTTACGACCTCCCGTAGTCGCGCCGCGACTTCGACCGCCGGTTCAGATCTCGCTTCTGCGACTGCATCGTCTTGTTGTACTCGCCCGCCTGGAGCTCCAGGTAGGCCGTGTCCAGGGCTGAGACGATCCGCCAGAACGCGTCGAGCATATCGGGGGCGACCCCGCACTTCACGGCGTAGTTCATCGCGCTCGACCACGGGATGCGTCCGAGCACGCCCTGGCTCACCTGGCGCTCGGTGTTGAGCCGCCAGAATGAAACCAGGTAGAAATCCTCACCGGGCAGGAGATCAGGGAAGTCGGTGAACCAGAGCGGCAGCTCGCGGCCCTTCAGAGCTCCGGCACGGATCGAGTACTCCTCTTTCCGAAACCGGAGCTCCCACAAGAGCCGCTCCGTCAGTTTCCCGCTTGCGCCTCGATCTCCTCTTCGTCCGGCATGTCCGGCAGGAAGTTGGTCGGGTCGGTGCAGAAGCGCAGGAGCTCCTCGAACAGGTAGTCGGGCAGCGCGAAGAGGAACGCCCTGCAGTTGTCCTCGCTGAACTCGGCGGGCTTGTCGCTCGTGTCGAGCACGCCCTCCCACCCGATCACCACGTGCTTCGCGAAGAGCTCGCGCGAATCTTCGCGCGCGGCGTCGATCGTCCGACGGTCGAGCTTGCCCTGAGCGATGCGGCGCAACGGGCTCGCCTTCGCGTTCATCTTGTCGACCGCGTTCGCGTAGCCGCGGTTGGTGCGGCCAGCGTGCTTCACCTTCAGCACCGGGCGCCCTTCGAGCTGGAACATGGGGTACTCGATCACCTGCGCTCCAGGTTCGAGCTTCTTGAGCTGTCCGAAGTCGGCTGTCATGGCGTGGCTCTCTCTCTTGTGGCTTGGAAAGAATCAGGGCGCCACCCTCCACGTTGGAAGGTGACGCCCTTGGATCCTAGCGGCCTTGCCGCGGCGACTACAAGGCCGGGTGCGCCGGCGTGGCCGGGAAGAGCGACAAGCTGAAGGACGTGCCGAAGAAACTGTCCGCGTGCGCCTGCACTTCGAGCGCGATGCGCACCGACTCGTTGAGGGGGAAGGACTTGCCTCCGTTCCCGATCGTGCACGAGGGGATGTCGGCTGCGATCGCGCCGTCGTCGTTGCGCAGGATCCAGTCCATCGTCGCCGTGGTGTTGGCCTTGATCCGCGCGACCACGAGCGGCGACGTGAACAGCGCCTCGGTCTCGATGTCGAGCTCGAAGTTGCCGAGGTTCACGTAGCGCGCGCCGAGCCGGCCGAGCACCTTCTCGGGCGTGACGCCGTTGCCGACCGTGACCGTCATGTCCTTGAAATCGGACGTGAGGCCGGTCGAGTCGACGTCGGCAATGCGCAGGCGCGCGAAATCGGCCGACGTGTTGAAGGCCCCGGTCTGGAGCGGAGCGATCGGCGTCGCCGCATTGGTCTTGCGACCCGAGTTGTCGACGAGGCTGTCGGAGTTCAGCGCCACGAAGCCGAACGTGACGGTGCTCTTGTCCGTGAGAGGCATCTCCCACGTCATCTCGTTGGCGTAGTTGCCGATCACGTACTCGAACCCGTCCGGGTCCGCGACCGGCGTCGGCGGATCGGTCTCGTAGAGCTGGTCGTAGCCGGCCTCGAACTGGTAGGTCCGGCGAATGAACTCGGCCGACGTGACCGGCACGTTGCGGATGAAGCGACCGAAGAGCAGGTCGGTCGGGATCTCAGTGCCGCCGGCGCCCGTGCTCGTCCCGTCGGAGTTGATGAGCCGCGAGTCGAGCTTGTCGAGTGTGAGCGACGCAGCCGCGATCGCACGGATGCGCGCGTAGCCGAGCGACTTGATCGAGCCCGCGCCGGCGAACTGGTTCGCCGCGAGCAGCCCACCGATGTGCACCTTCTGCCCGACCGTCAGGCCGAGCGTGGTGAAGTTCACCGGGTTCACCGACGCGCCGTTGCCGCTGGTCAGCGTGCCGATGTCGCCGGTGCGAGAGAACGCCAGGTCGCCGGCCTCGGCCCGGATGCCGGCGATCGATACCTCGGCGTTGGTCGGCGCGGTCTCGACCACAGCGCCGGCGAACGCGATCGCCGTGCCGGCGAGAGCCGTGTCCGCGGTGAGCGGCTTCATGCCGTTGTTCGCCGCGGTCTGGTAGCCCGCCGAGAACACGAGCGAGATCGGGCCGCCAGCCGTGAACTGGAGCTTCGCCGCCTGCGCCGCGGTCGCGGCCGGAATGATGAAGCCGGTCGCGTTCACACTGCGACCGACGAAGGTCAGGTCCGCGTTGGTCGCGAGCGCGTAGAAGAAGCCCTCGGCGAAGTCGACCAGCGACGCGATCGTCAGATCGGCGTCGTGCTCGCTCGACGCGTCCAGGTCGACCACGGTGCCCTTGCGACGCTGACGCAGCGCGCTGATCGGGTTGCGCGCGACGGTCGTGATCTCCGCGCCGAAGGCGCCGATGTTGTTCGGCTCCAGCGTCTTCCACGAAGGCGATCCGGGAAGGACGCCAGGGCTCGACTCGATCGCGTAGGCGAGGGTCGTATTATTTGTCAAGACTTGGGCCATGATCAGACTCCTACTTGGTCTCTTGGTAGTCGAAGGGCGCGGCGATCACGAACTGCTTCAGCGCTCCATCGTCCGCGCCCTCTCGAATCGACGCGGGGAAGAAGCGAAGCCCGGAGAACGAGGAGCTCTCGAACACGGCACGAGCCGTCTGCGCGATCAGGTCGAGCGTTCGCATTCCTTCGTCGGGCGGGGCGTACACTTGGATCACTGCGGTGGCGTGCCGCGTGTGTCTGCGGAAGCCTGTGGCCCCGAGGGTAGCGTCTACTTCCGGCGAATGCCGCACCGAAACGCGCACGCGCTCGGCTTCCGGGTTGGCCGAGAAGTTCTCATTTTCGAAGGCGTAGGGCACGGTCGAGAAGGCGCTGGCGGCCCACTGCACGCGCCAGCGCTCGTACACGGCCTCCCTTGCTTCGTTGATCGTGGTCATGCTGCGAAGCTCCTGGGCAAGTCGACGAAGACCGCCTTCTCGATCGCGCGCTCGATGAAGGCCGGCTGGGCCTGCTTCGAGTGCCCGTCGTTCAGGGCGAGGATGTAGGGCACGCTGTTCGAGACGAACACCGGCCCGAGTTCGAGCCTGTAGCCGACCAGGGCGGCCTGCCCAGCCGACTGCGCGGCCGAGCTCACCGACTCACGTGAGCCGGTGACGCCAGAGAAGGCCGAGCCAATTGCGGGCACCCAGTTCGCGCGCGCCCAGCCGGTGTCGACGGGCGTGCCGCCCTCGCTCGGCGCGGATACCAGGTTCGCGGTCACCGCGAGCGAGAGCGCGACCACCACGCGAGCGGCCAGCGCTTCGAGCTCGACGATGATCTCTCGACTATCTGCCATGGCTCAGAGCGTCCTCGTTCTGGTGAACCCGTCGGCGGAGATCAGGAGCTGGAACACAGGGGTCGTGCCGGCCAAGTCGTAGATCGTCACGGTACGCGAGCCATCAAGGTTCACAACGATCACGGCCTCACGCAAGAACATCGCGAGCGACGCGTCCAGGACCACGCCGGCGGCGAGCCCGTCGAAGATCGGGTAGTCCCAGACCGCCTGCGCGATCGCGACCTCTTGCGCCGTACCTCCGCCGGTGGGCGACGTCGGATAGGTCACGAGCTCGCGCGTGAGCCCATCCTCGGACACGAGGACTTCCGTCAGTGTCGTGACTTGATCGGCGTCGAAGATCTTCACCGACTTCGTTCCGTTCAGGTTCTCGATCGTCGAGCCCTTGCGCAGGAACATCGAGAGGATCGTTTCGAGCGTGCGCTTGGCCGAAGCCGGCCCGACCAGTCGCGCCCACACCGCCGCTGCGATGCCGGCCAGCGTGCTGTCGGTAGACGTGACCGTGAACAGGGTCGTCGGCGCTCCCTGCACGCCGACGAACGTCGAGCGAAAGATCTGAAGAGCAGCCAGGCTCGCGACCGGCGCCCCCTGCGTCGCACCGAAGCTCGCCCGCAGGAGCTGGATCGCTGTGAGGCTTGCGGTGGGCGCACCTTGCGCGGCGCCAAAGCTGACACGGAAAACGTGGATCGCCTGAAAGGATGCGACAGGAACGCCCTGCGTTGCGCCAATCGTTGCGCGAAAGACTTGAAGCGCACTGAGCGCTGCCGAAGGCGCGCCCTGAGTCGCAGCGAAACTCGCCTGGAAGACCTGAGCCGCCAGCACCTGAAACAGCGCAGACGGCACGCCTTGCGCAGCGAGGAAGCTGAAGCGGAACGCTTGCGCCGCGGCGAATGCAGCAGAAGGCGCGCTCTGCGCGGCCGCAAAGGTGACGCGCGAGACCTGCCGCGTCTGAAACGCGGCCGTCGGCACCCCCTGAGTTGCTGCGAACGTCGCGCGAAGCACCTGCTTCGCGACGAAGGCCGCGGTGGGCACGCCTTGCGTGGCCCCGATCGTGACGCGGAGCACCTGCTTCGCCGTGAATGCAGCGGTCGGTGCGCCCTGCGTCGCGCCGAAGGTCGCGAGCGTGTCCTCGCCGACGATCAGGAACCACTGGTGCCGAGCCGTGCTGCGCACGGCCGTGTAGTTCAGCTTCCACCCGCCACCAGTGAAGGAGCTCAGCGAAGCCGTGATCCGGTTCTTGGAACCGTCCATCACGTCGATCGCGACGCTGCTCGTCAGCGACGCCGTGTTCGCCGTGGCCACTCCTGCTTGGTGGCTGACCGACGAGCTCAGCTGAACGATCGACGCCCCTGGCGTCGGCTCGACGGCGACGCCAATGCCCTGCCCGCCGGCGACGTCGCCGCTTTCAGAATCGTTCTCGACTGCATCGAAGACGAACTCCGATGGGCTCGCCAGGATGAACATGGCGAACGGCTTGAACGGCTGGTCCATGACGTACGTCTGGACACCCGTCGCCGTCGGGCTGTCGACGATGCCCATCCAGTGACGAGCCCCGCCCCAGCTGATCGCCATGACCGCGGTGACGATCGCCGATCCACCGTTGATGCGAAGCGTGCTGATGTAGCCGTCGGACGTGAAGGACGTGATCTGCAACGCACCGCCGGTGACGTCCGGGAGCCCGCCCGTTCCTGCGCGCAGGTCGCGCAGGATGTAGGAGTAGCTCGGCCACGCGGCCGCGTCCGGGTTCGCCACGTTGTCGCGCCACGCGGTGTTCCAGCTCCCCTGGAGAATCCCGTCGATCGCGTTGTTGTCAGCGAAGCCCCACCACAGGTGGTGGTTCGTGTTGAGCGCCGTCGGCACCACGAAGCCGCCACGTGCCGAGAAGGCGATCAGGCTCTGCGGCGCGAACGAGAGGCCGCTCTTCGTCGCGGTACCGTCGAGCGTCGCCGAGGACGTGTGCTCGTGCACGTTGCAGGCGAGATCCGCTCCGCCGAGCAGAGCCGCGGTCACGAGGAAGCCCGACTCCGGCAGGTCGGTCCACAGAATGCGGATCCCGTCCGTGATGAAGCTGTCGAACTCAGCGCGCGCGACGATCGCCTGCGTGGTCGGATTGATGACCAGGATCACGGCGTCCCCGTCGCGAGCTCGACGCGTGACGCTCGCTGCTGTCGCGTCCTGCGACATGACGGCCAGGGCAAGGCTCGTCGTGCCGTCGGTCATCCCGGCCAGGAGCATCGCGTGATCGGTGACGGTGCCCGCTGCCGTCGCGAACGACAGGTAGAACAGCGAGCCCTTCGGCGTGCCCATGCCGGAGAACGTGAAGTCCTGCGTCGTGCCGGACGTGGGCGCGACCTTGCCGACCGGCCTGACCTTGACGTCGGCCAACGATGAGCTCCGTTAGGGCAGCCGCGCGCCGAGCCAGGCCCGCATGCTCTCGGCGACCGACTGCAGGTTCGGGTTCTGGATCTCGTTCACGAGCTCGCCAGGATCGGCAGCGAGATCGTAGAGCTCCTCGGAGTCGATCGCCTTGTCCCCATCCGGATCCAACCGCCGGAGCTTGTAGGCGAGCGAGACCGCGGCCACGTCGCCATCAGGCGAGCCCCACGCGTTGCCGCACAACACCAAGTCGTGCGCGACGAACCCGGCCTGATCCTGAAGGATGGGAAGCAGGGAGACGCCATCGACCGCCTGCCCCCCACCGGCGACGGCGACGGCCGTCGCGAATACGTCTGCAGGGCAGACGAGCGCTGTCGACAGTCGCCCAGGGTTCACCACGCACGCGCCAGCGATGATCAGCGGGGTGTTCACGCCACGCCTGAAGGTCGTGCCCTTGGCACGACTGGAGTCGACGCCGGCGACGTTGGGCGGGGTGCCGTTGTCGCTCACGACCACGACCAGCGTCCTCTCCATGTCCACGACCGAGAGCATGCTCCCGATCGCGCGATCGTAGGCCACGATCATCGCCTCGTACTTCTGGCGCGCCGTCACCGGAGTCGGGTAGCCGGCAGGCAGCGCGTACGGCGGCGGTACGTGGAACGGCGCGTGCGCGAGATTGATCCCCACGACGGCCAGGCGAGGTTCGGTGGCCGTAGGCCAGAGCTGCACGAAGTCGACCGCGGTGACCGCGGGCGAGTACTGCGTCGAGATCTCCGACGAGTGCCCCGTCGCTGAGGCCGTCACACGCAACCAGTTCGAGTAGCCCGTGCCGCCGCACTCAGTGACGTTCGCCGGCATCCCATCGAGCCAGAAGTCGAACCCGTGCTCGATCGGAGCGAGCTCCCACGCGCCGCCTGATGGCGCGCCCCCCAGGTGCCACTTCCCGAGCAGCGCCGAGCTGTAGCTCGGCATGGCTTCCGGCAGCAGCACTTCCGAAGCAGCCGGCGTGTTCGCTTCCGGCAACGCGCACGCGATGCCGTTGCCCGTCCACCAGAACTTCCCTGTGAGCAGCTCGCGCCGCGTCGGCGCGCAGGTCGGGCTCGCCTGATGATTCAAGAAGCGCACGCCTTGCGCGGCGAGCATGTCGAGCGTCGGCGTCAGAGCAGGGCCGCCGTAGGTCGAGACGTCCACGTTCGCGATGTCGTCCAGCGTGAAGATCAGCACGCTCGCCGGCACCTGTGGACGCCCAGCGGTCTGAGCCAGCGCTAGCGCCAGAAGAAGCGGAAGCGTGGCCATCTCCAGCTTCAGCCTTCCGGAACGGTGATCTGCCCCGACGTGACCTGCACCACCGAGTTGATGACGATGCTCAGCGTGTTGATCTGAACCTCGCCGGAACCGACTCCCACCGTGTCGAACTGCACGATGCAGGTCCCGGTCGACGTCACGATGCGAGCGAAGAGCGTGGCCGTCACGGCCGTCGCGTTCGCAGCCGCGTCTTCCGGGACCGGCGTGACGTCGAGCACGATTCGCCCACCGGGCGCGACGTCGACCGCGGCCGCGAAGGACGGATCGTTGAGCGTAATCTCGGCGAGCAGCAGCTGCGTCGTGATCGCGGTGTCGGCATCGGCGGGGACGCCGGCTCCGTTCGCGTCCCAGATCTGGAGCTTGGCCGCTCCCGCGCCACTGTCGCACGCGGCCGCGATCGCGTCCGCTTCGGCCAGCACGGTCAGGTTCCTGATCTTCATTGCTCGACCTCGACGTGATTGACGGGCGGGACGGCCTTGCCCTTGACGTTGGCCCTGTCGTTGGCCTTGGCCAGCGCCAGCGCGATCCGTTCCTGACGCGCTGCCTCAGCGAGCTTGGCGACACGCGGCTGCATGAGCCCCATCGCGTACGCGGCGTTCCGATACGCCTGCGCTGCCGTCTTCGCGCCGGCCGTCACCTTCACGAAGAACTCCTCGGCGGCTGCAGTGCACGTCGCCACGTCTGCCAAGACCGGGGGCGGACACTTCGGCGGCTGCTGTTGTTCGTCCATCGTCGGCCTCTTCTAGTTCGGGTTCACTTCGGCCAGGAACGGGTACTGCTCGAAATCGCGTGCCGCGTTCTGGAACGTGAGGTTGAACAGGATCTCCGGCGCGGGCTTCACCTTCGCGAACGCGCTGTCGTCCGGCAAGCGCGTCAGCGCCAGCGTGAGACGAGACAGGAATAGGCCGCGGCCGGTCATACGATGGCCCACACGTTACGCGCCGAGCCCGTCCCCGTCGACACGCGCACCACGGAGAAGAAGCCAGCGGTGGTCCCCTCGATCATCGGCAGCGCGTTCCGGGCCTGATCGTTCTGCATGGTCACGTTCAGGAAGCCGGCCTTCCCGATCAGGAGCCCGCGACAGTTCGCCGGCAGCGGCGTGTCCGCCGTGACCTCCCCGGTCGCGACCAGGATGAAGTCGATCGGCGGGATGACGAAGCTCTCGGCCCGCCTGTTGACGTTCGGACTAGGCACCGGTCTCCCCCTCCGGCGCCTGAGCGGGCTCCAGCGCGAGCTCAGGCTCGATCGCGGGCGCGTCCGGCAACGGAGCGGGTGACGGGGACAGCGCACCGAATGTAGCGCCGAGCTCGGGCGGGGGAGCGCCCGCAGCGCCCTTGGTGGCCGCCTTGCCGGCGGCCTTGATCGGCGAGACGCCCTGCGCCCCCCCATGCTTGGCGGGCCGCGCAGGCGCCCCCATGGGGGCGGGCTGGTACCCGGCCCTGGGCGGCTTCCCGTTGAGCGCCAGCGCGATGCGCGCGAGATCGGCCTCGCCGCCCGCATGCATGCGCTTGGCCTCCTTGTCGGCCTCCAGGAGCCGCTGGCGGCGGCCGAGCAGGTGCGCGGTCCAGGGATCGCCGACGGGGCCGATCTGCCGGTTGAGGAACCAGCGGCGAAGCGTAGCGCGACGAATCGTGGCGGGGATGGCCTCGCCCGGCTCGAAGTAGGTGCCCTCGACGATCTGGATCCGCTGCGTCGCGACGTAGCGGTCGCCCTGCCCCTTGAAGATCGGCCTGCGCGCCATGGTGTTGCTCCTGAAAAGAAGCGGGGCGGGGGG